>Ga0209381_1001383_pt1 | contig 39982 bp, 28 predicted proteins | sample DewCreD2012metaG_FD_184111 | JGI IMG/M metagenome (GOLD analysis project Ga0209381, IMG submission 184111) | Hot spring sediment bacterial and archeal communities from British Columbia, Canada, to study Microbial Dark Matter (Phase II) - Dewar... ... | reverse complement strand
GCGTTTGGCCGCCATAGGCTGCTCCAAGCACCCCGTTTGAGTCGGTCGCGGATCGCCCACTTATCACGGCGACTATTATCTGTATTTCACTGGTGCTCACAAGTGGAAACTGCTGAGCTCGGCGAATCTGCTGGACGCGGGGAGGTGTGGCGGATAGACTGGCTGGCGCTTCGGAAAAGCCTGGCGGGCGGCCCGGCCGTGCTCATGCTGAGAGTCGTTCGGCTAGGGTTGCTTTTGCCGATCGCTCAACCCCCATGTTATCGCTCGAAACCCGAGCGTTTTACGAACTCGGCATCTCTGATTCAACAGCTTGCCAGCCAACGCCGAAAACATGGTTAACAAGAGGGTTGCTCTCGATCTTGAAAGGCAGCCGCGCCCTCCAGCCTCGGCGTTTTGCTCAGTTCCTGCTGCCTAAGCGAGCCCGTCAGAACACGATTCCCGTGATGGTTTCAAGAAAGACCACCAGTTGCTGATCATTCTGCCACAGGGGATGCGCCCGCATCGCCAGCACGCCGGGCGCGGTGGCACTGGCGAAATCCGAGCACACCAGATCGACGCAGGACTGCACCTGGGCGTCGGACGAGAAACGGCGTCGGTTCGCCTGGACCTGATCTCGCTCCGGTTCGGTCAACATGGCCACGATGCGAAACACGTCCAGCGCGTGATGACGGCCCAGATCTTTGTCCGGGTCGTTCCGCCGGTCGCGGTACGCGGTGAGTTTCATCAAGAGGTAACTGAACGGATCGGGGATCATGACCGGCGCGGCAAAGGCCTGGCCGTTCGAGAGCGTGCCAGTGATCTGGATCACCAGCGGCGCTTCCGTCAGCGTCAACGCGCCATCGGTGGGGTGTGCGTGGAGTTTGGGACGATCCGCCGCCGTGGGCCCGGCCCGGCGGATGTCGGCGTTGATGGCGGGGAAATTCTTGAGCACGTTGAGCTGCGCGGTCAACAGATCGATCTTGACGAACTGCGTGGCGGTGATGGTCCGGACAAACTGCAGGTACTCCGAACCCTTGATGACTTGGTAATCGAGCTTGTCCAGCGCAGCGCGGAGCGCGGTCATGGAGCGTGCGTCCGCGACGAGTTCGGCCGACAGCATCAGGTCCAAATCCTGTGTCGCTCGTGGCGCTGGCCACAATTCCGCGCCGATCAAGGTGCGCACGCCTGCGCCCGCCAGATGCAGTTGTTTCAGGTAAAGGCCGTAGCCCCCGCCCAGAAGGAGGCCATTGGCATCGTTACCCAACGCGTGCAGCAGATCGAGGAGGCTGGTTCGCAAGAGGCTGTCGTTCATGTGGCGGCCCCCGTCTGGCTCAAGATGGCGCTACGAATCTGCCCAGCGACTTCCTTCTGTCGCTTGTCGCCGCTGGCCATTTCCAGGTAGGCCTGGATCGGCGAAGCCGCTAGGTTTGGCCGGGGATCGAAGTAGACCAGTTGGTCCTCGGTTTGGATCAGCCGCAGGTTAGCGAACGCACGGGTCTCTTTGGCTTCCGCACCCAGGCGATCCAGCAGCGCTGTAGGGGTCGCGCGGCAGTAGCAGGAGATGAGTGGTTCACCGGCCCATGCTGCATATTCGACCGCCGAGGCTTCGCCGGTGCGCACGACACCGCCGTCGCTGGCGATCCCCTGCAATCGCGCCAGCAACTCGGGGGCGGGAAGAGCGACCTTTCCAATCCATGTGTCTTGCGTCTTCGGCGGCTGGTAGGCCCCCAACAGACCATCGAGCAAGCGTTCGGGCTGGATTACCCGCACGGCATTGCGGTTAGGACGCTCGATGACCAAATCCGCTTCGAGCCGCTGGAGAACCTTGGAAACCATGCCCAACGTCAGCGAGCCCCCCCGTAACTTAATGCCTTCACGAATGTCACCCACCGCCTCGAACCGGCGCTCCAGCAGCAGCACACGCGCCACCAGTGAACCATCGCCTCGGTAGGCCGAGCGAATGGGGGATCTGTCGGGATATTTGTTGGGGTTGCCAGTCTTATAAAAGAAAAACTCTCCGGGGACCTCGATAGCGGCGTTGCCGCTGAAATCGATGGCGCTGATCCCGGCATCGAGCAACTGGTCGAGTTTCTCGCGGCTGAAGTAGGGCGCGACGATCATGGGGCGGCCCTCGACCGACTCGCGAACGTATTGCCGAATCTGCTCGATGGCCAACTTCAGCGTCAACGGCTTGGCGTCGCGCTTGAGCTCGGCCAGGAAGCGATAAGAGCGCCCGCGCCACCCCACGTCAAGGAGGGCGTCCGCGCCTGAGACGCGCTGGCTGGCCAAAACCCGTATCTCCAAGGGCGGAACCGCCACGCGGCCGTCCCGGAGCATTCTGTCGAAGTTGATCTCTGTCATTTTCCTCATATCGGAATTTTCCGACTACGGAAACTAGTCTATTTCAGGAAACTTGGTGTGTCGAGGTTTTCCCATTATTGGCCACTTTCCGTCGTCGGAAAACATCCGCATCGAGGAAACTACGCCATTAAAACCCGCAAAAACCGGGGACGAGATGCTCATGCTGAGAGTCGCTCGGCTAGGGTTGCCCCTGCGGAGCTTGAATCCAAACGGGGAATTTCCCCGCTGATCCAGTTAACGGAAAGCCCCGGAGCGAGAGCCGCCGGGGCTTTTTCGTAACCCGTTGAAACCAAACGGTTATGGCCGAACACGAACGACAACCCGACTCTCTGATTCGAACCGTCTGCGCGACGTTGCGACAGGGAAGGTACACGTTCCGCCTTGCCACGCAAGAGCAACGGCCGAAACTCTCGGACTCTCTCGTAAACAGCGGTCGCCCAGTTAACAGACCCGTTCGTCTCGGGGCCTACCGTGATTTCGAACTGGTCGGCCACGGGGGTGCGGCATGACTTCATCGCAGCCAACGCCCGCGCCCCGCGCCTTGATCTTGGCTGGCCCCAACGGCTCCGGCAAGACCACCTTCGCCCGTGAGTTTCTCCCGGCCGAGGGCAACTGCCCGACGTTCCTCAACGCCGATCTGATCGCTGCCGGGTTGTCGCCGTTCGAGCCGGAGAAGGTCAACATCACCGCCATGCGACTGATGGCTGAACGCATCCGCGAGTGTGTCGAGCAGCGGCTGGATTTCTCGGTCGAATCGACACTGGCCGGGCGCACCTACGCCAACCTGATCCGCGAATGGAAGCAGGTCGGCTACGTCGTCAAAATCGTGTTTCTGCGGCTGGATTCACCGGAGATGGCCATCGCCCGCGTTCAGCATCGCGTTCGCATGGGTGGCCACAATATTCCTGAGTCGGTCATCCGGCGGCGTTTCGAACAGGGATGGGCCAACTTCCAGAACATATACAAGGACATGGTGGATAGCTGGCAGGTCTACGATGCCATGAAGACCCCGCCGGTGCTCATCGACGAAGGAGGTCAGGCATGATGAAGTGGTCAGAAAAAAACCAGGACATGGCCGGTACGCAGGCGGCAATGCTTCGCGCCACCCGCAAAGCGATCCAGGAAGCCAGGCTGCGCGGCGAACTCGTTCCCCAGTGGCGCGATGGCAAGGTCGTCTGGGTTCGCCCGGAAGAAGTTGAATTGCCCCCAGAACCCGAGGATCAAGCCGCCCCGTCGAAACGATGACAGAAACGTGAGCAAATCGCCTCCCATCCGCTACGCCATCTACACCCGCCAGTCCGTCGAGAAGCTGGCGGATTTCTCTTCCTGCCAAGCCCAGTTCAATACCTGCAAGGATTTCGTGGCCGCGTTGAATGATCCGCTCCTGCACTGGTGTGGCCAGCATTTCGACGATGAAGGCCAGTCCGGTTCGACGCTCGACCGGCCCGCCATGCGTAAGCTCCGCAAGGTCGTGGACCTCGGCGGCGTGGAACGCATCTACGCCGTAGCCCTCGACCGTATCACCCGCAGCATGCGCGATGCCATCCTGCTGATGGATGAATTCCAGAAGGCTGGCGTCGATGTGCATTTCGTCCACCAGCCCGAGTTGACTTTCGGCGCGCAAGGCCGCTTCCTGAGGCACGTGCTTGCCGCCTTCGCCGAGTTCGAGCGTGAGATGATCGCCACGCGGATCGCCGAAAGCCGTGCGTATCTGAAGCAGCACGGCCGCCGACTCGCGGGCAAGGTCCCCTACGGCTACGACGCCGACCCGGCCACCAAACAACTGACCCCCAACCCCACTGAAGCACCACGCGTCGTCGAAATCTTCCGCCGCGCAGGCAAGGGCGAATTGCCGAAAGAGATCGCCAACGACATCAACGCCCTCGGCTGGCCCACCAAGTTGTATCACGCGAAGCGGTCCTGCAAGACATCCGGCGGCGGCAAGTGGACCGCACGCCAGATCATCGACACGCTGCGTAACCCGGTCTACCTCGGCCGTTTCGCGGAGGGGAACAGCACGCGCGACGGCTGCCACGAGCCGATCGTCAATCAGGCAATGTTCGATGCGGCACAGCGGCAACTCGAATCCCGTCGCACCACCGCGCGGCGCGAACGCGCCCATCACGACCATTTGGCCTTCCGACAGAAAGTCGTCTGCCCCCGCTGCAGCCGGTTCCTCACGACATACCAGTCCATGCGGAAGCTTTCCGATCGGTCGAACGTGAGCAACTTCTTCTACGCCTGCCGTTCCACCGCCGGTGGTCAGCCCCGATGCAAAGGCGTAAGCTACCCCGCCTGGGATATCGAACAGGCCGTGCGGGAACTGTTCGACACTCCCGGCACTTGGCGCGACCTACTCGGCCCAGACGCGCCGGACGGTGCCGCCGACCAGATCGCACAGACCTGGCGCTCGCTCCCCTGGCCTTGGCAACGCGACTGGCTCAAGAACGCCGTCACTCGAATCGAACTCCACGAGACCAAGGGCACTATGTCCATCACCTTCGCCCCCGACGCCGCCCAGTCGTTTCTCGATCAAATCGCCGGTTCCGGCGAGGCATCTGTTAACCAGCCGGTTGCCCAAGAGTAAGGGCGTTTTAGAGCTTGAATCCAAACGGGGAATTTCCCCGCTGATCCAGTTAACGGAAAGCCCCGGAGCGAGAGCCGCCGGGGCTTTTTCGTAACCCGTTGAAACCAAACGGTTATGGCCGAACACGAACGACAACCCGACTCTCTGATTCGAACCGTCTGCGCGACGTTGCGACAGGGAAGGTACACGTTCCGCCTTGCCACGCAAGAGCAACGGCCGAAACTCTCGGACTCTCTCGTAAACAGCGGTCGCCCAGTTAACAGACCCGTTCGTCTCGGGGCCTACCGTGATTTCGAACTGGTCGGCCACGGGGGTGCGGCATGACTTCATCGCAGCCAACGCCCGCGCCCCGCGCCTTGATCTTGGCTGGCCCCAACGGCTCCGGCAAGACCACCTTCGCCCGTGAGTTTCTCCCGGCCGAGGGCAACTGCCCGACGTTCCTCAACGCCGATCTGATCGCTGCCGGGTCTACGATGCCACGAAGATCCCGCCGGTACTCATCGATGAAGGAGGCCAGGCATGATAAACTGGTCTAACGAGAATATGGCAGGCACGCAGGCCGCGATGCTCCGCGCCACCCGCAAGGCCATCAACGAAGCAAAGCTGCGCGGCGAACTCGTTCCCCAGTGGCGCGACGGCAAGGTCGTATGGGTTCGCCCGGAAGAGATCGAATTGCCCCCAGAACCCGAGGATCAAGCCGCTTCGTCGAAACGATGACGGAACAGTCAGCCTAGCGCCGCCCACCAACAAGAGATGAAAGAACGGCCGACGGTGCCTCGGTCGGAATGGATAGCAAGGAGCCGACCATGGACCTGGGCATGGACATGTGGAAGTACTACGACATCACCCACACTGACCACACGGTCATGAATCCCTTGAGTCTGGAAAAGACCCGGGAACTCGTGGGCCTCTTGCGGCTGCCAACGGGCGGGCGCGTATTGGACGTGGCTTGCGGCAAAGCGGAGTTCCTCTGCCTCGTCGCCGAGACGTACCACGTGAAGGCCACGGGCATCGACCTTTCACCCTACACCATTCAGGCGGCCCGCAAGAACGTGGAGACCCGGGGCTTGGCCGACCGCATCGAGTTGCTTCACGCGGACGGCGGCAAGTACGAGCCGAATTCGCCACAGAGTCTGGACCTGGCTTCCTGCATCGGTGCGTCCTGGGTCTACCAGAATCACAGGGGCACGCTGCAGGCCCTGTCGAAGTTGACCCGACCCGGCGGCCTGGTGCTCGTAGGCGAGCCGTTCTGGATGAGCGATCCCGACCCGGAATATCTGAAGCTCACGGGCGTTGATCCCAACCTGTGGGGTTCCCACGCCGGGAACGTGACCATTGGTGAGGAGGCAGGCCTTATTCTCCTCTATGCTCTGGCAGCCAATCGGGACGATTGGGACCGCTACGAGGGGCTCCAATGGCAGGCCGCGGAGCGATATGCCGCCGACCATCCGGATGATCCCGATGTTGAGGCTCTGCTTCGCAGCACCCGCAGGAGTCGCGACGCCTATCTCCGCTGGGGCCGCAATTGCCTGGGGTGGGCCATGTACCTCTTTCAGAAGCCTTAAAACCAGGTGTTTCTCACAATCAGTCAAATGTTGAACCTACACGTTCTCGCCTGCACGCCAAGAGCGACGGGCCGAACTCTCCGACTCTCTCGTAAACGGCCCTTGCCCAGTCAACAGACCCGTTCGTCTCGGGACCATGAGCGATTTCGAACCTTGGCGGCATCAAATCCACTTCCGCCGCCGCAGCCACGCCTTCACCGACTGCGTGATGACCACGTAGCAGAAAAGCGTGGCCAACAGCAGCGGCCAGTACAGTGGAGGCAAGTGTGAAAAACCGAGCGGCCCGGCCAGTGGCGTGTACGGAAGCGCTATGCCGATGCCCATGATCAACAGCGTCATCATGGCCAGGGGCATGCTGGCGCGACTTTGGATAAAGGGGATGCGGTTTGTGCGGATAATATGAATGATCAGGGTTTGGGTCAGGAGCGATTCCACGAACCAGCCCGTCTGAAAGATCGAGGCCGCCGGGCCCTCGGCACTGAAAGGCAGCCCCAGCCGGCGAGTGATGAGCCAGAACATCAGGAAGTACGTTGTGTAATCGAAGATCGAGCTGCACGGCCCGATGAACACGATAAACCGCGTGATCTCGCTCATCGACCAGGGGCGCGGCTTGGCAATCTGCTCGGGATCGACGTTGTCAGTGGGAATCGGAACCTGCGAGAAGTCGTAGAGCAGGTTGTTGGTCAGGATTTGGATCGGGGCCATGGGCAGGAACGGCACGAAGACGCTGGCACCCAACACGCTGAACATGTTGCCAAAATTGCTGCTGGCCCCCATGCGGATGTACTTGAGGATGTTGGCGAACACCTTGCGGCCCTCGAGGACGCCTTCCTCGAGGACCAACAGGCTCTTCTCCAGCAGGATGGCGTCGGCCGATTCCTTGGCGATGTCCACGGCGGTATCGACCGAGATGCCCACGTCCGCCGCCCGCAGCGCCGGGGCATCGTTGATGCCGTCGCCCATGAATCCCACGACGTGGTTCCTGGACTGAAGCGCCCGGACGATCCGCTGTTTGTGGCCCGGCGACATGCGGGCAAAGAGCGTGGTGTGTTCGGCCGCTTCCGCCAGTTCGGCATCCGTCATTGCCTCGACCTGCGATCCGAGCAGCACATGCTCCGTGGCGATTCCGACCTGGGAGCAGATCTTCCGACTCACCAAGTCGTTGTCGCCCGTGATGACCTTGACGGCAACGCCCGATTTGTGCAGGGCAATGATGGCCTGCATGGCCGTGTCCTTCGGTGGATCGAGGAAAGCGATGTAACCCAGCAGGACGAGGTCGGATTCATCGTCCTTCGAGTAGGCCGCCCTGGCGTCGACGTCCTTGTAGGCGATGGCGAGGACGCGAAACCCGTCGGCGCTGAGCTTCCGGTATTCCTCCTGCAATTCGTCCACGAGCAGTTGTTCCATCGGAAGCAGGTCGCCATTGAGCAGGAACCGTCGGCATCGCGGGTAGATCGCTTCGGGCGCACCCTTGGCGATGAGCCGCACAGTGCCGTTGGGCAGCCTCACCACCACCGACATCATCCGGCGATTGAAGTCGAAGGGGACTTCGTCGACCTTGGAGTACGAGGGCACATTGAGCGTGTGGTGCAGCTCCTTGTGATCCAGCACGGCACGGTCCAGCACATTCCTCAGGCCAGTCTGGAAGTGGCTGTTCAGGTAGGCCATTTCCAGAACTTCGTCGTTGTCCTCGCGCACCACGTCGCAATGACGCTCCAGAATGACTCGGTCGATAGTCAGCGTGCCGGTCTTGTCAGTACACAGAACATCCATCGCGCCCAGATTCTGGATCGAGTTGAGCCGCTTGACGATGACCTTTTTCCGCGACATCGCCATCGCGCCCTTGGACAGGCAGACCGACACGATCATCGGCAGCATCTCGGGGGTCAGACCCACGGCGACTGCCATCGCGAAGAAGAAAGCCTCGCCCCAATTACCCTTGGTGAAACCGTTGATCACAAACACCAAGGGGACCATGACCAGCATGAAGCGGATCATCAGCCAGGTGAATCGGCTGACCCCTTTGTCGAAACTGGTCCGGGTCTGTTCCCCCACGATGGCGTCGGCCATGCTGCCGAGATAGGTGTTCAAGCCGGTGGCGACGACCACGGCCGTCGCCGACCCACTCTCGACACTGGTGCCCAGGAAGCACAGGTTCTTAATCTCGATGCCGGACTTGCTATTGTCCGTCTCGACAGCGTCGAACTTCTCAACGGGGAATGACTCGCCCGTCAGCGCTCCCTGGGCCACGAACAAGTCCTTGGCTGCCACCAGCCTCACGTCGCCGGGAATCATGTCGCCGGCGGCCAACCTGACCACATCGCCCGGCACCACTTCGGCCACGGGCACCTCGCGGGCCACACCGCCGCGGACCACTGTCGCGGTGACGCTGATCATGGCTTTGAGCTTCGCGGCGGCCGTATCGGCGCGCGACTCCTGCACGAAGCGGAGGATCAGGCCCAGCGCCACCATCAATAACATCACCGTGCTCGCCCGCAGATCACCGGTCAGAAACGAGACGGTGGCCAGCAGAGACAAGAGTATGACCAGGGGATTGACGACCGCATGGACCAGCAATCGCAGCCGGGGAAAGCGTCGTTCGTGGCCGACGACATTTGGCCCATGCTGGCGAAGTCGATCCGCAGCCTCGAGTTCGCTTAGCCCATCCGGCCCGGTTCGCTGCGATGCGTAGACCGACGCGACATCGCCGCGAGCAGTCTTGACCAGTTCAGCCGATACCTGCATCTGCCCCGCAGGCCGGCGCAGGGCTTGGAGCAGGGGCTTGGGAAAGACGACCGGGACGCGCATGACTACTCCGCTTGGGGATAAAAATAAACAATCATCGTTCGTGGACGCACCCGCCGCAACAAGTGCGAATCCCGAATGCGCTCAGTTCAACTGTCACGCACCCCGGGGGCCGCTGTTGACAACCCTTCCGCCCATCCGAACAATTTCAGGCTTTGCAGACGCGGTCTGTGTGGCCGCCGGTGGTTGTTGGAGAAGTCATGGCGCAAACGAGCGGCCAGGAGAGTCATCCTCTGAAGCGATCCGAAGGCGTCCCTGAGGGGCTTTGGATGCGCTGCCCCGAGTGCGGGGACATGCTGTTTCGCAAGGTCGTCGAGGAATCGCTTCACGTCTGTCCCAAGTGCGATTACCACTTCATGCTCAATGCCCGCAAACGCATCGAGCAGCTTGTCGATCCCGGCAGTTTCGAGGAGCGCTATGCCGATGTAACCCCGACCGACGTGCTGGGATTCGTCGATCGCAAGGGTTACGCCGACCGCCTCAAGGAGTATCAGGCCAAGACCGGCAACCTCGATGCCGTCGTCTGCGGCAAGGCCTTCATCAAGGGCCGGCCCATCGTCATGGCGGTCATGGATCCCACCTTCATGGGCGGCTCCATGGGTTCCGTCGTGGGCGAGAAGATCACCCGAACGATCGAGGCGGCCGCCGACGAGAAGTTGCCCCTGCTGATCGTCAGTTCCTCCGGCGGGGCGCGGATGCAGGAATCGACCCTGTCCCTGATGCAGATGGCCAAGACCTCGGCCGCACTCGCCAGGCTTGACGAGCAGGGAGGGCTGTTCATCAGCCTGCTGACCGACCCGACCACCGGCGGGGTGACGGCCAGTTTCGCCATGCTCGGCGACTTCATCATCGCCGAACCCAAGGCCCTGATCGGCTTTGCCGGCCCGCGCGTCATCTCCAACACCATCAAGGTCGAACTGCCCGAGGGTTTCCAACGCAGCGAGTTCCTCCAGGAACACGGGTTCATTGACTTTGTCGTCCACCGCAGGGACCTGCGCAGCGAGATCGCCCGGCTGGTGGATTTTTGCGTGAAGTAGCGTTGGCGGGAGCGAGCCGGACCCCTGCTCTTTCTGCACGAAACCGCTTGAAAAGGCCGATGAAATGCACAAGATCGGAGGCCTTTTATGCGCCTGGTGCGCTATATTCCGGAAGAAGACGCAGAGATGGTTGAGGAATACGACGATCTGCAGGGACCCAGGCAGGTCCCCGAAGCACAGACCCGCACCACCGAGCCTCCCGCCGAGCCCGAGCGCGAGGATGGTCCGGTTGCGGATTCGGCCGACGATGCGGGAATCGCCGAGGCCGATGCGCAGGTCGATCTGGGCACGCTCGAAGCGCTGCTCTTTTCCACGCATCATCCCCTCACCGCGGGGCGTATCGCCGAAATGCTGGAACTGGACAGCACCAGGCCCCTCCGCAGGGCCATCAAGGCGCTGAATCAGCAGTACGAGCAGACGCACCGCAGCTTCCGCATCGAGCAGGTGGCGGGGGGGTATCAGCTTTTGACGCTTCCTGAGTACGGCGAGTATCTCCGCAGGCTCCACCAGAAGGACGTGGACACCAAGCTAACGAAGGCCGCCCTCGAGACGCTGGCCATCATCGCCTACAAGCAACCCATCCTCCGCGCCAATGTCGAGGCCATCCGCGGTGTTGCCTGCGGCGAGACCATCCGCTCGCTGATGGAAAAGCATCTGGTCAAGATCGCCGGGCGAGCCGAAGAGCCTGGCCGGCCCATCCTCTACGGAACCACCAAGCGGTTTCTCGAGCTTTTTGGCCTCAACAGCCTCAAGGACCTGCCCCAGTCCGAAGAACTCAAAAAGCCGTGATCCCCCGTTGCATCGTGCTCGGGTGTGTGACAGTTTCGGCGCGAGGTGCAGGACTGCACGGCGATGTTGACGATGTTCTGATCGTTGGTGTCCGCGCGGAGCCTGGGCACGGGCGAGACGCCCGTGCTGCGAGGGCCGCCCCCGCCATGCAAGACCGCCGGCCGCAAAAGTGTCACGCACCCATCGTGCACCCATGAACTCGGGATATTTTGACGTAGGCCGGCCGGCAGTTATGATGAGTCAGTGAGGCAGGCAATGCGACCGGTTGGAGGAATTCTGAAAGCGATTCGCGTCGGGCAAGGTACGGGTCGCGTTTGAGGGTGGTTGCGTCCAAGAAGGCGAACGATGGCCCTGGAGCGACGGCTTCAGGGTTTTTTGTTCAACGACGGCGCAACGGGGGTGTCTTGGCCGTTTTGGAACTGGTGCGCGGCAGGATGCCGGTGTCAAGGTGTGTGCGATGGAACAGAGGCTGGACCCGAATTCAGCGGGCGGACATGCGGAGCGACGCCCGATCGTCGAGCTGATGGCGCTGGCGCTGCCGACGGTGGCGCAGATGGCATCGTACACGCTGATGCAGTTCGCCGACCGGTGGATGCTGGCATGGGTGGGGGACCTGGAGGCAATGGCCGCGGGAACGGCCGGGATTGTCTTTTTCTGCGCGATCGGGTTTGGATTCGGGGTGCTTCTGGTGGTCAACACGCTGGTGGCCCAGAGTTTCGGCAGAAGGGACTTTATTTCGGCCGGTCGCTACCTCTGGCAGGGGATCTGGTTTGCCTTGCTGTTCGGGTTGGCGACGATGTTCCTGTACCCGCTGGCCGAGCCGATGTTTCGGCTCATGGGGCACGAGGCAAAGGTGGTGGCGCTGGAGAGCGAATATCTGCGCGTGGTGGCACTGGCGGGAACGGTGAAACTCGTGCAGACGGCGGCCAGCCAGTTTCTGCTGGGCGTGCATCGGCCGATGATCGTCTTTGTGGCGACGGCGCTGGGCGTGCTTGTCAACCTGTTCTTCAACTGGCTGCTGATCTTCGGCAACTGGGGGTTCCCGAGGATGGGCGTGTCCGGGGCGGCCTGGGGGACGAACTTCGCGGTGATCGTGGAAGTGCTGGTGATGGGGGCATACATGGCCAGGCCGGCGATGGCGCGGCTGTTCAATACGCTGGACTGGAAACCGAACTGGCCAATGTTTTGGACGCTGTTGCGGGTGGGGACGCCGGCGGGTTTTCAACTCGTCTGGGACGTGATGGCCTGGATGGTGTTCATGAACGTGATCATCGCGGCATACGGAACGGCCGCTCTCAGCGCCAACAGTTTCGCGTTCACGTACATGCACGTGAGTTTCATGCCGGCCATCGGGGTGGGGGCGGCGGTGACGGCGCTGGTGGGCAAGTACATCGGGATGAAGCGGCACGACCTGGCGGCCCGGCGAGCGCACCTGGGGTTTTTCGTGGTGGCGGCGTACATGGTGGGCTGCGGATCGCTGTTCTACGTCTTTCGCGAATCGCTGATGAAGGTGTTTAGTTCCGACCCGGAGGTCCTGCGGATCGGGACGGTTCTGCTGATCTTCTGCGCGGTCTACCAGATCTTTGACGCGATGTTCATCGTCTATGTGGGCGCGTTGCGCGGCGCGGGAGACACGCTGGTCCCGGCGTTGGGTCAAGGGGTGCTGGTGTGGTCGATCGTGGTCGGTGGCGGGGGGCTGATCACGCGGTACGCGCCGCAGTACGGGGTGAGCGGGCCGTGGACGCTGGCGACGATCTTCGGGGCGATCCTGGGGTTCTTCCTGCTGATCCGGTTCAACCGGGGCGGATGGAAGAAGATCGTGCTGCATCCGGAACACGCATCGGCTGACTCGCCGCCCGGGGGCTTTCCGGTTAACGTATTGGATTCCGTACCCGTGGACGAAAGCAATTGAAGATCAAGCCATGACTGCCGAATCGAACAAGAAAGCCAGCTACAAGGAAACGCTGAACCTTCCGCAGACGGCCTTCCCGATGGAGGCCAAGCTCGTGCAGAACGAGCCGCCGCGATTGAAGAAATGGCGGGAAATGAACCTCTATGGGAAGGTAATGGAGCAGCGCAGGAATGATCCGCTTTGGGTGCTGCATGACGGGCCGCCGTTTGCCAACGGCGACATTCACATCGGCCACCTGATCAACAAGACGCTCAAGGACGTGGTGATCCGCTTCAAGACGATGCAGGGACATCGCACGCCCTATGTGCCCGGGTGGGATTGTCACGGGTTGCCGATCGAGCAGAAGATCCAGGACCAGCTCGGCCCGAAACTGCGGCAGATGCCCGTGGCCGAGGTGCGGCAGATGTGTTTTGATTACGCCGCCAGGTACGCCCGGATCCAGTCGGAGCAGTTTCAGCGGCTGGGTATTCTCGGGGAATGGGATCGGCCATACCTGACGATGGCGCCGGAGTATGAAGCTTCGACTCTGGAGGTGTTTGCAAAATTCGTCGAGGCGGGCCTGGTCTACAAGAAGCTCAAGCCGGTGCCGTGGTCGGTCGCCAATCAGACCGCCCTGGCGGATGCGGAATTGGAGTACAAGGACGTCGAAGACCCCAGCATCTACGTCGAATTCCCGGCTCGCGATGCGGAAAGGGTGGCATCGCTGTTTCATGGTGCGAATGCTCATCCCGTGCCACCCAATGGGGTGTTCTTCCTCGTCTGGACCACAACTCCCTGGACACTGCCCGGCAACCTCGCGATAGCCGTTCATCCCGAGGTCACCTACTCCCTGGTGAAATACACCCGCGCCGGGCAGGAACGTTTGGGCGTGGTGGCCGAGGATCTGGTTGAGGTTGTCTTCAAGGTCCGCAAGGGTGTGGAGCGGTTTGAAGTGGTCGGCGCGGTCAAGGGCCAGGCGCTGGTGGAAGCGAAGCTGGAGTACCGGCATCCGTTCATCGATCGCACCGGCCGGATTCTCCCCGCGCTCTATGTGACGACGACCGACGGCACGGGTCTGGTTCACACGGCGCCCGGCCACGGCGAGGATGACTACGCCACGGGCGTCAGCAACGGGCTGGATGTCTACTGCCCGGTGCTGCACAACGGGCGATACGACGACACGGTGCCCGAGTACCTGCGCGGGATGCTGGTGTGGGATGCCAACCCGGTGATCATCGACAAGCTGACCGAGCTGGGCGTGCTGTTTGACACGCAGAAGATCGTCCACAGCTATCCCCACGATTGGCGAAGCAAGAAACCCGTGATCCTGCGGGCGACGGAGCAGTGGTTCATCGCGGTGGACAAGCCTTTCAGTCTCCCACGGCGTGGGGGAGAGGGCCAGGGTGATGGCGGCGGGAAGGAAGAGTCGCTCTCTCTTCGCCGGCGAGCGTTGCTGGCGGTGAACAACGAGCTGCAGTTTATCCCGGATTGGGGCAAGGCCCGTATCACCGGCATGCTCGAATCCCGTCCCGACTGGTGCATCTCGCGACAGCGGGCCTGGGGCCTGCCGATCCCCGTGTTTTACAATGAAAAGGGCCAGGCGCTGCTCACGCCCGGCTCGGTTCGCGCCGTGGCCCGGAGGTTCGCCCGGAAGGGCAGCAACTGCTGGTTCACCGACTCGCCGGCCGAACTGCTGGAAGAGTACGATCCCGGCCCGGAGTTTCCGAAGGACAGGCTTCGCAAGGAGCAGGACATCTTCGATGTCTGGTTTGAATCCGGTTCAAGCTGGCACGCCGTATTGGTCAATCGCGATTACCTGAAGTTCCCCTGCGACATGTACCTGGAAGGGTCGGACCAGCACCGGGGGTGGTTCCAGCTGTCGCTGCTGCCGGCGCTGGGGACGATGGGCCGGCCGCCGTACCGGCAGGTGCTGACGCACGGCTTTGTGGTCAAGCCCGACGGCACGAAGGTCAGCAAGAGCGACAAGGAATACGTGACGGCGATGAAGGAGATCGAGACGCACGGCGCGGACCTGCTGCGCCTGTGGTGCTGCTCGGTCGATTACCAGGGGGACATCCCGGCCAGCCCGCAGGCGATCAGGGAATTCGGCGACAAGTACCGCAAGATCCGCAACACGCTGCGGTACCTGCTGTCGAACCTGTACGACTATCGGCCGCCCTCCGACGGTCCACTGCCGCCGGCCAGCTCGCTGGACGGCTGGGCGATGGCAGAACTGGATCGGCTCATTGTCGAGGTGACCGAGGCGTACCAGACGTATCAACTGCACCGGGCGTTCCGGCTGCTGCATGACTTCTGCTCGGTGCAGATCAGCGCGATCTACGGCAATGCGATGAAGGACCGGCTCTATTGCGAGTCGCCCGATTCGCCGCTGCGTCGGCGTTGCCAGGCGGTGATGCACGCGATGGTGCTGGCGCTGACGAAACTGCTTGCGCCAATGCTCGTGTACACGGCCGACGAGGCCTGGGAACACATTCCGCACAAGCCGGCCGGGGACGCGGGCCTGGCGAGCGTTCATCTGGCGCTGTTGCCAAGGCCCTCAGGCATGCAGGTGAACGACGGGCAGCGAGAGGAGTGGAAGCTGCTGATGGACCTGCGCGACTCGGCGCTTCAGCAGCTGGATGCGCTGAAGAAGCAGGCCGGGATGAACAAGGCACTGGACGCGGAGGCGGTCTACCACGTTGACGGCGAGTTGCGCCGGCGGCTCGAGGCGTACGGGCCGGACCTGGAGGACATGGCGGGGTGCGGATGCCACAGCTTTGCCGAGAACGGGTCCGACGGCTCTGTCGCCACGGTGAAGGTGATTGATCGGCGCAACGACTACAGGGCTTGCGCACGGAGTTGGAAACGCAGGCCGGACGTGGGCAGTGACCCGGCGCACCCGGACCTGAGCCTGCGCGACGCGATGGCGGTGAGGGCAATCGCCGGGCGGCGGCAGGACGGAGCAGGAGCGAATCTGCCATGACGATTTCCCCGATCAGGCTGGCGGTGCTGGCCTCCGGCGGCGGTACGACGCTGCAGAATTTCCTGGACCGGGTCGCTGCCGGAGAGCTCAACGCGCAGGTGAGCGTGGTGATCGCGTCGCGGCCGGGCATCAGGGCGATCGAGAGGTCGCAGAAGGCGGGCATTCCGCACCTGGTGGTCGAGCGCAAGCGGTATGACTCGACCGCCGCCTTCAGCGAGGCGGTTTTCGCCGGATGCGACCAGGCGGGGGTGGACCTGGTGTGCCTGGCGGGTTGGCTGAGCCTGCTGGCGATCCCGCCGAGGTTCCAGGGACGGGTGCTGAACATACACCCGGCGCTGCTGCCGAGTCCGTTCGGCGGCAAGGGAATGTTCGGGCATCACGTTCACGAGGCGGTGCTGGCGCACGGGTGCAAGGTGTCGGGATGCACTGTGCATTTTGTTGATGACAAATACGACAATGGTCCGATCATCGTGCAGCGGACCTGCCGGGTGATGGAGGACGACACGCCCGACACGCTGGCGGCCAGGGTGTTCGAGGAGGAGAAGATCGCCTACCCGGAGGCGATTCGTCTTTTCCATGAGGGGCGGCTGAAGGTGGAGGGAAGGCGCGTTCGGATCCTGCCGCGCCCGGGGCGTGCCGCCGGCGAGGCGCCCGCGCCTGGCTGATCATCGCAGGCTCTCCACCGCGCGGCGGACGGTTTCGGGGGGAACATCGTCCCGGATCGTGACCGCGCCGATTCGCGTGGGCAGCACGAAGCGGATGCGTCCGGCCCGCACTTTCTTGTCGTAAATCATCGCGTTCACGACCGCGTCGACGGGAAGCGTCAGGCCGCCGGTGGGCAGGCCCGCGGACGCGATGAGACTGGAGATCCGATCGGCGGAGCGCCGATCGAGCATTCCCAGCCACTGGGCCGTGCGCGACGCGGCGACCATTCCCAGCGCGACGCATTCGCCGTGGGCCATCGTGTAGTTGGAGACGGTCTCGATGGCGTGGCCGAACGTATGGCCGAAGTTGAGATGGGCGCGCTGCCCCTTTTCAAACGGGTCGGCCTCGACGACGCGGGCCTTGATGTCCACATTGTGGGCGACCAGTTCGGCCAGGTAGTCGATGTCGAGCGCCAGGGCGGCATCGATCCGCGTCTCCAGGCGAGCAAAGCCGTCGGCATCGCGGATGATCTCGTGCTTGATGCACTCGGCCAGGCCCGATCGCAGTTCGCGCGGGGGGAGCGTCCGCAGGACGGCCGGATCGATGAGCACCGCCAGTGGCTGGTGGAAGGCGCCGATAAGATTCTTGCCCATCGCGTGATCGACGCCGGTCTTGCCTCCCACCGATGCATCCACCATCGACAGCAGGGTGGTGGGCATCTGGACAAACGGCACTCCGCGCAGGATGGTGGCGGCGGCGAATCCGGTCATGTCGCCGATGACCCCGCCCCCGAGCGCCACCAGCGGCGTGGACCGGTCGATGCCGGCCGGCAGGATTTGATCGTAAATGGAGGCGATCGTCCGGGTGTTCTTGTGGGCCTCGCCGGCGGGCACAACGGCGCGGATCACCTCAAAACCCTCGGCCTGAAGTGAACGGGCCACGGTTTCGGCATAGAGCGGACCGACCGCCGTATCGGTGACAACGGCGATCTTGCTGGAGCCGGTCAGGGCGCGAACGTGCGAGCCGGCCGACGAGAGCAGGCCCGGCTGGACCAGGATGTTGTATGCCTGGCCGGGGAGATTGACCGATACCGTGCGAAGATCGGACATGGGGGAGGATTGTAGCGAATTGGCGGCAGGCGGCGAGGCAGTGCCACAGAGGTTCGGGGGCGCTCTCCCGGGTGGATTGCGACGCCGGAACCAACAAGCCGTCAAGGATTGCGCGTCAAGGCGGCGAAGGCCCGCTCCTGCAATGTCCGGGGCACCGAGATGAACTTTTCATATGCACCCTGCCGGTCCGGGTGACACATCAAGCCGTCTCGGCGGTCGAGTTGTGCCTGGGTTTTCCTCCGAATCCACCGATCAGACCGTCATCCCATCCTCCGCGTCCTTGGCCTGCTGGGCCTTCATCGCCTCCCATTCCTCCAGAGTCATCAGGGCTTCGCGGGCCTGGGAACCCTTGTAGTCGCCGACGATGCCGCTGGCGGCCATCATTTCGATCAGTCGGCTGGCGCGGCTGTAGCCGATGGTCAGGCGGCGCTGCAGCAGCGACACGCTGCCCCGCTTGGTTTCCAGCACGATGCGCACCGCGTCATCGAACAGCTCATCCTTCTCCATCTCCGACAGGTCCATCCGCGACTTGATCTGCACCAGTTCCGGCTCGAACTGGGCCTCGGCCTGTTCGCGGACCAGCCGCACGCTGTCGCGGATTTCCTTGTCGTCGATGAACGTGCCCTGCGAGCGGATCGGCTTGCTGCACCCGGGGGGCAGGAAGAGCATGTCGCCCTGGCCCAGGAGCAGATCGGCGCCGTTCTGGTCGAGCACGATGCGGCTGTCCATGCGGCTCTGTACGCGGAAGGCGATGCGGCTGGGCATGTTGCTCTTGATCAGGCCGGTCACAACGTTGGCCTGCGGGCGCTGGGTGGCCAGGATCAGGTGAATGCCGACGGCGCGGGATTTTTGAGCAAGTCGCACGATGGCCTGCTCGACTTCCTTGCCGCTGGTGATCATCAGGTCGGCCAGTTCGTCGATGATGATGACGATGTAGGGCAGGTGCTTGGGGATCTTGGCCTCTTCCTCGGGCGAGCCGGGCTTGAAGCGCTCGATCAGTTCCTCGCGGCTGAGCTTGTTGTAACCGGCGATGTTGCGCACGCCCGCCTCGGCCAGGAACTCGTAACGCTCGTCCATCTTCTCGCAGGCCCATTCCAGCACGCTGGTGGCGCGGCCGGTGTCGTTGATCACCGGGCACATCAGGTGGGGGATGTCCTTGAATGCGGCCATTTCGACGACCTTGGGGTCCACCAGGATCATTTTCACGTAGTCCGGCCGCTGGGTGTACAGGATGGAAAGGATGATGGAATTGATGCAGACCGACTTGCCCGAGCCGGTGGTGCCGGCGATCAGGCAGTGGGGCATGGCGGCCAGGTCCGTGATCAGCGGTTCGCCGCTGGCATCCTTGCCCAGGTAAAGCGGGATGGTCATCTTGTGCGTTGCTTCGGGGGCAAGCTGCATGAGCTCTTTGAGGCGGACCTTCTCCTTCTGCGGGTTGGGTACCTCGATGCCGACGGTGTTCTTGCCGGGCACCGGCGCGACAATGCGCACCGACACGGCCGCAAGGGCGCGGGCGATGTCATTGGACAGTGCGGTGATGGCGCTGACCTTGATGCCGGGGGCCAGGCTCAACTCGTACATGGTGATGACCGGTCCGGTGTCGATCTCGACCACGTGGGCGTCGATGCTGAATTCCTTCAGGGCCTTCTCGAGTTCGGCCGCCTTCTCGCGGACGTATTTCTCCTGCGCCTCGGCGTAGCCGTGTTCGGCATCGGCCAGGCAGGACCAGTCGGGCAGCTTGTAGTCGCCCAACTCCTTGGGCTGCGGAGGTGAGACCTGGCGGGGCTTCACCGTCATGGGCGAGCGCACGACAATGGCGGGCTTGGACTCCGTGGCGACCTGATCTTCGGCTGCCGGTTGCGAGTCAAGCCCGGAAACATCGGATACATCCTGCGGCGGCCGGTCGGGCGCAGGTGCGGAAGGCGGTGCGGGGTGCGCGTTGGGCGCTGTGCCTGCCACAAGGTTCCGAATGATGGGTGGCGGCGGCACGACAACCCGCTGCTCAGGCGGAGGAATGACCGCGGCGGCGGCGGGCGGAGGATCCGCCTCATCGCTGTAGGCCGTCTCGATGGCCGATCTCGGCTCGTCATGCGGATAGCTCAGTTCAATTTGCTGGCCATCCACGGTCATATCGGCGGGGATTCGCTCGCCGCAGATGTCCATCCGGTTCTGTCGCAGGATGGCGGCGGGCTTGAGAGGCGCATCATCCTCCTCGTCGATTTGAGAGTTCCTGGTGGGGGCGTCGACGGCCGCGGCATCGCGCGTCACAAAGCGGGACAGGGCCGGGAATTTCGGCAATGTCGGGAAACGGAAATTCCCAAGGGCGGGCGTCCGTGTCCGGACGGTCTGCACGGCCTGACCGATGAGGCCGGGCGCGCGGATGACCAGATCGTCGGCCGCCAGCAGCAATCCGACCAGAAATGCCGTGGCAAGGATGAGGCTCGTTCCGGCTGTCGAAAAGTGGGCCTTCAGGAAGCTCGATGCTCCAATGCCAAGGAGTCCGCCGTGGCCTTCCGGAAAGCCATCGGGAGATCCGGGACGGATCAGGTGAACCATAGCCGCGAAGGCGACGGACAGTAGGATCAATCCGATCGCGCGCAACCACAAATCAGAAATGTGGTTATGAAATAGCAGCAGGGCCAGGCAGAGGCCTGAGAAGAAGAGCATCGGGAACACGCCCGGCCCGACGTAGAAATAGAGTTGGTAGGCCAGCCAGGCTCCCACCGGTCCGCAGAGGTTGCACATGGCCTGGTGGGGGTAGGCCACGTGGCTGGGCCAGTCGGCGGGGTTGAAACTGGCCAGGGCAAGGAGGAGAAAGCCCCATGCACCGATTGCCAGGAACAACAGGAGGCGACGGGTCAGTTGCTGTCGATCCATGTTTCCACAAATGAAGAAGAACCCCGGACATACGATCCGGTTATCTGAAGATCGGCATTTGGGGTTTGTTTTGGTTAGGGGACTTTGCCCCAGCCGACGCCTGCGGTAGCATCGCTGGCCAACAAAGGAAACAGCATGGTCTCTCGACGGACGTTTATCTCGGGAACGATTGGCGTGCTTGGCATCGGGCGAAGCGTTCTGGCCGCGGAAGGCGACCTGCCGGCCGTGGATCTGCATACGCATCTGGACAACAGCACGATCCAGGCGACGGTCGAACGATCCAGGAACCTTGGCGTGAAATTTGGCGTCGTCGAGCACGCCGGAACCAAGGAAAACGACTACCCCGTTGTTCTGAGCAATGACGAGGAGCTGTCCAGATACCTGACCATGCTTGAGCCGCATGGTGTCTACAAAGGGGTCCAGGCCGAATGGATCGACTGGCCGGGATGCTTCTCCAAAAAGGTGCTGGCCAGACTCGACTACATCTTGACCGACGCGATGACCGTTCGCGGTCCCGGCGGCAAGCGGACCAAGATGTGGCTGCCGGGATTTGATCCCGGCGAGCCGCAGAAGTTCATGGACATGTATGTGGACTGGCATGTCGAGATCATGGCCACCACGCCCATCAACATCATGGCCAACATGATGTTCATGCCGACGCAACTGAAGGATCAGACCGACGCGCTTTGGACCGAGAGGCGGATGCAGAAGGTGATTGATGCGGCCATCAAGCACCAGGTCGCCCTGGAAATCAGTTCCAGCTACAAGTCGCCGAATATGGCCTTCCTGAAGCTGGCCAAGGCGGCGGGCGCGAGGTTCTCGTTTGGCTCGAATGGCCGCGGCGACAATCAGGGCAAGATCCAGTGGTCTGTGGATACGGCCCGGCAGGTCGGTTTGACATTGGCGGACCTGTATGTTTCCAAAGGGGCGAAGGTCTAAACCAGCATGGCCGTGTTGCTGCGCCAGGTTCGCAGTGGCAGCAGGCCCAGGGCAATCAGGGCAAGCTGCGAGAGGACGAACATGAGCAGCCAGAACAGGGCCGAGTCCATGAAGCCATAGGAGTGCAGGCCCACCCCGAGCATGTTGGTGCCAAACCAGCTCCAGGCGGTGACGATGTTTCCAACAATGGCCAGGAGGGCGATTCCCCGCTCACGCACGATGCCCGCCCAGCGGGCGTGCAGAAGGATGGCGTTGGCCAGCACGATGAGGATGGCGCCGTTTTCCTTGGGATCCCAGCCCCAAAATCGGCCCCAGGACTGGTCGGCCCAGATGCCTCCCAGAATGGTGCCGACGAATGAGAATAGGAGGGCAAAGCAGGTAATGCCATAGATCATTCGGGCCAGATTCCTGCTTTCCTGCTTGCTCAGGCTGGCGGTGAAGACGCCGCGCAGCACAAAGAGGATGGCGAGGAAGCCGGCCAGGAATGTGGCCGAGTAGCCAAGTGTGATGGTGACGACGTGGGTGGCCAGCCAGAAGTTGGTGTCCAGGACGGCCTGGAGCATCTTCATGGTGTCGCCGTCGCCGGCGAGGTTGTGAGCGACCAGCAATGAGAGAAAACCGGTTACGGCGGCCGTGAGGCTGCCGACGCCGTTGCGGAAGAAGTACTCGACGGCCGCGGCCAGGAGGACCGCGCCCCAGGCGATGAAGATGGCCGAGGAGTAGAGGTTGGTCACCGGGGGTCTGCCCTGGAGGTAGATGCGCGTAATCAGTCCCAGTGTGTGGAGGATGATGGCCAGAACAAGCACCCAGAAGGCAGAGCGCTGGAGGGGACCTGTCTTGCCGAGCCAGGAGAAGACCACCAGCAGGAAGATCAGCACGTAGAGGATCATGCCCTGGTAGAAAGGCTCGACACGATTGAAGAGGGCTTCGACGCGGAGGCGCTGCGTGACGGACGCGGGCAACACGCGGGTGAGGAGTGAATGGTACTGGCCGACGGCGGTGTTGAAGGTCGCGGGATTGTTGTCGTGATAGGCGCGCAGGATGTCTGAAAGTGCGGCGGCGGCCGGGTCGCTGGGGCGGGTGGATGGGCTGGTCTGGCCGATCGCTTCACCGAACGTTCGCCACTGGTTTGAGTTGACGGGGGGAATCAGGTACAGGTCGGCGAGCTGGCCGAATGTGATGTAAAGGTTGAGCTTGTGGCCAAGCTCCAGGACCTTGCGTTCGTAAAGGGAACGTTGCCTGGGCTGTTTTTCGCCGGCTCGCTGCATTTGTTCCTGGAGGATCCTGCCCTTTGCCAGCAGTTCGCGGGCGGTGAACAGCTTCTGGTCGGGGTCGAGCTTCAACTGTCCGATGATGTCGGGATGATCGATGCGGAAAACTCGGTGGTCCTGGGCGGTTTCCGGACGCGCGAAAACGTCGATGAGCCACTGAATGGCGGGTTGGCTGTGGGAGTCGGCCTTGAAGGTCTGCTTGCCTGAAAGAACTCGCAGCGAGTTGCGGGCAAGGGAATCCAGCGGCTGGGTACGGCCTTCGTACGTGATGGGAAGATGTCCGAACGCCTCAAGGTCGAACGGTCTTGTGGGCGCGTGGCGGAACGGGAGAGACAGGAGATAGAGGGCGCAAGCGCCAGTGATGACGATTGGCAGAATGGCCGAACGCTGCGGGCGCAATGTGTATGCGGAGACGCGCTCATGCTGGCCCATCCCGGTAGGAGAAGGTGACGGGACCGTGCTTTGCCGACGGATGAAGTTCGTCAACGCAATGCCAAAGTGGACCAGCAGGCCGATCGTGCCGATGATGCAGGCGATGTAGGGCATCAGCCAGGAGGGATTGCGGACGACCTGGAGGATGGTGGTCTTGTCGCCGGGTTTGAAGCTGGCCTGGTAGAAGGTTTCGCCGTCATAACGCAGCGGGTGGTTCATCCAGATCAGCACCTCGCGATCGACGTTGTTTCGCGGATCGACCAGGCGGACACGGCTGGAAAAGTTGCGGGCGATCTCGGTCCCCAGATAGCGGTCGTGTCTGAAATCAAGCAGGTGGATGGTGTAGGGCTTGTAGTGGCGGGCGAAGCGGAGTTGAAGGTGAAAAGTGGAGTCGCCGGCGCGGACAACCTGCGGGCGGTCGATGTAGAGGGAGACCAGGTAAGTACCAAGAGACTGGCCGTTCTTCATCAGTGTCACGTAGGCCGAGGGCACATCCATGGCGTTGGCCTCCGTGCCCGAGACGCGTGGCCGACCGACAACGGATACGCCGACACCGGCGCCTGCGGTGGCCAGGGGCTTGGCCGAAGGGGGTGCCTGATTGGGACCGACAAGCACGGAGTTCGGGAAGAAGGTATCGACTCGCACGGAGAAGGGGAGCCGGGCATCGTCGATCGTGCCGCCGCGTGCAAGGCGTGCCCCGGAGATGGTGACGACGTTGTCGTGATCCGCCGGCGAGGGATCAACAAGGGCCAGCTCTATGTTACGGGAATCCTCGGTGTAGTTGGCGAAGGATCCCTCATCAATGGTCATGCGGCTTTCGACCTGGAGCTGGCTGGTGAGAATCTCGCCGATCAGCAGCACGATCAGGCCAAGATGAATGAGGATGATGCCGATACGGCGGGCGGTCAAATTGAAAGTGTACACGTGGGCGGCCAGCAGGTTGGCCAGCATCAGGATGGCGATGGAGTAGCCGCCGAGCATGGGGAAGCCGCCGGGAATGTGCGGCTGGCCGGGCTGGGGACGGGGGAAGAAGATCTGGAAACCTATCCAGGTGAAGAAGGAGTGGAAGTACTGTTTCTGAACGGTCCAGACATCGGCATCGACCTGTGCCCACGTTCCGGCATAGATGAGGACCATTGCCAGGATCATGAGAGCGATCGTGAGCTTGAGTGAGGAGAGAGATTGAAGAATGGGTTTGAGCATGAGTTTCTTCTATACAGGGGCACGGGCAAGATGCCCGTGCTACGGTTTTGCGGCCGGGCACGGGCAAGATGCCCGTGCTACGGTTTTGCGATCGGGCACGGGCAAGATGCCCGCGCTGCGGTTTTGCGATCGGGCACGGGCAAGATGCCCGTGCTACGGTTTTGCGGTCGGGCACGGGCAAGATGCCCGTGCTACGGTTTTGCGGTCGGGCACGGGCCAGACGCCCGTGCTGCGGTTCTGCGGCCGGGTGCGCGTGCTACGGTGCGCCGGCCGAGAACCGCAGCGATTTCAGGAACGATTCGAAGTTGCCTCGCTGCTCTGCCACGATACGGGTCGGTCCGGTCAGCTTGACGAACCAGACATCGTCCTCGACGGCGGCCATCGCGGTCAGGAGCGTCTTGTCAGGGGAGCTGATTTCGAAAAGCAGCCCCACGGATTGGCCGACGGGAATCTCCTTCGGCTGGTATGCCGATGTGTCGGCAATGGGTTCCATGTCGAGTTGACGTCGCCATCGGTTGATGTTCTCGAGCAGTGAGCCGAAATTCCTGGACTCCATCCGGGTGACGACGACTTCCCCGCCGCCGGCAATCTGGAACGACAGCATTCGTGGCGGCGCGGCCGGCGGGTCTTTCTGCCAGCCGGAGGGGGTTGAGAACTCGGCAAGGCTTGTGGGCGAGGCGGCGTGAGTTCCGCTGTCGAAACTGATGGACTTCAGGAAGCTGTCGAATTTGGGCTTCTCAGCGGCAAGTCTCTCGGCCGGACCGACGACCTTGAAGTACCAGACCCGTTCGTCGAAGGGCAGGATAGCAGCCAGCATCCGCTGGCGGGGCTTGTCATTGCTCGGCGGTCCCAGCAGGTCAATCGAGTGAATTGTCAGGCCGTTGATCTCGATCGTTGAAACGACCTTGGGCAGGTCGGCCTCTGCGGAAGGCGGCAGCCCAAGCTGCTGTTCCCAACGATTGACGTTGGGCAGGATCTCCGCCGCCTGCCCGGAGCGTGCAAGTGGAATCACCGTCAGCGTGAGGGGCGGGTCGTCATCCGAGAGGGCAAAGGCCGCATACCGCATCTGGCCGGCCGGAAGAGATTGCCACCCTTGAGGCACCGCCCAGTGAATGTGCGGTTCGCGATGCGCCGGTTCCTCGGAGGCCAGCAGCGTATCAACCGGCTTGGCCGGGTCCTTGGGTGCGTTGTAGACGCGGATGGGGTCCTCGCGATCGCACGCGGTGAGCAGGCCGAGGACCAGCAGAAAGAGCGTTCGTGTGATGGTGTTCACGCAGTTAGTTTAGCAGGGCGAAACGGCGATGTCCGCAGTGTCGCAGCCGCCGCCATTGACGCGGGAAAGGTTTCGCCCCGCGAGTCAGATGCTGAACGTGTTGTTGTTGCCGACGAGGGTGGGGCCAGCATCGGCCGCGGGTTCGACGAATGGCACCGGGCCTATGACCAGAGCCTGGTACTTGAGCAGCTTGGCACCCGGATCCTGCCAGGCGTGGGGATGAAGGCCCATCTTCTCGGTGCACAGGCGTGAAAGGAGTTGCTCGCGCGTCCAGCCGGTCTGGCGGGCGACCTGGGGCAAGAACGTGCCGGCGCGGCCCTGCACGATCAGATAGATGCCGTCGTTGGGGGGATCGAAGTCCAGCACGTTGGCGGCCTGCTGCATTGGGGACAGGATGCTGATTTCAAGATCCAGCCGCGGCAATTCCTCGGCGGTCACGGGCATGTTCTGAAAGCGAGGATCCTGAAGGCATGAGCAGGCGGTTTCGCAGACGGTCTTCAGCAGGGGATCGGGTGTCTGGAGCCGCCCGATGCAGCCGCGCAGGCGATGGGTGGCGTGGTCATGCAGCGACACGAAGCAGCCGGCGGGGATGGCGAGGACGGGATCGGTGGTTGGGGGAACGACAATCTGCGGGTTGCCGGCCAGGGCGGCCCGGATGGCGTTGCGGGCGGTGTCCAGCAGGATCTTCTGATGGGCAGGGGAGATCTGCATGTAAACAGCATACAGAAGCGGTTGGGTCCAGGCCAGAGGAAGCGGTCGAAGCACGGGTGTCGATCTGATATGCTGACCGGCGACACGGGAGCTTTCATGGCACGTCTTGTGAACCTGGTGATGGCGATGTCTGTGATCGGCGGGTTGGCCAGCGGGCAGGAGCTTCGGCTATGGTACGACAAGCCGGCCGGCATCTGGGAAGAGGCACTGCCGATCGGAAACGGTCGGTTTGGTGGAATGGTATTCGGGACGCCAGGCGAAGAGCGGCTGCAATTCAATGATGACACGCTTTGGGCCGGCGGGCCTCGGGATTATTCGCGTCCCGGTGCGGTCGACCATCTGCCGAAGATCCGGGAACTGCTGTTTGCCGGGAAACAGAAGGAGGCGGAATCGCTTGCGATGCAGCAGTTCATGAGCGTGCCGCTGCGGCAGCTTCCGTATCAGCCCTTTGGCGATCTGAAGCTTTCATTTTCCGGTCACGACAAGGCAACGGACTATTACCGCGAGCTGGACCTGGACACGGCGATCGCCACGGTCCGCTACCGGGCGGGAGATGTGACGTTCACGCGGGAGGTGTTTGCCGCCGCGCCCGCCGACGTAATCGTCCTGCGCATCACCGCGGACAGGCCGGGGCAGGTCTCGTTGACGGCGACGCTGAGCAGCCCGCACAAGGAGTTGAAAACGGGTGCCGTTGGCGAACGATCGCTGGCGATGCGCGGGCGGGTGGGGCCATACCTGATGAAGCAGACGAGGCAGGAATTCGATTCGGACCTGCGATTCGAAGCGCGGCTGGAGGCGCGCAATGAAGGCGGGCGGGTGGAGGTCGGCGACGCCGCAATCAAGGTGAGCGGCGCGGATTCTGTGGTACTGCTGCTGGCGGGGGCGACGAGCTACGGCGGATTCGAAAGGCCGGCGGTTGATCCTTCGGCGCGATGCCAGGCCACGCTGGAGGGAGTCGCGCGTCAAAGTTTCGAGACAATCCGCGGCCGCCATGTGGATGATTATCAGGCGCTGTTTCGTCGCGTCCGGCTTGACCTGGGCACGACCGAGGCGGCCCGGCGTCCGACCGATCGGCGCATCCGCGAGGCCGCCTCCTCCGACGATCCCCATCTGGCGGCTCTGTATTTCCAGTTTGGCCGGTACCTGTTGATCTCGTGCTCTCGTCCCGGTTCGCAGCCAGCGAACCTGCAGGGCCTGTGGAACGACAAGATGGAGCCTGCCTGGGACAGCAAGTACACGGTGAACATCAACACGGAGATGAATTACTGGCCCGCGGAGGCGGCCAACATGGCGGAATGCACGGCCCCGCTGTTCGACGCGATGGAGGAGCTTGCCGTCTCGGGCAGGAGAACCGCCCGCAACCATTACGGCGCCCGTGGCTGGGTGCTGCATCACAACTTTGACCTGTGGCGCGGCACCGCGCCCATCAACAATTCCAACCACGGCATCTGGCCAACCGGCGGCGCATGGCTCTGCCAGCACCTGTGGTGGCATTATGAATACTCCGGCGACCGCGAATTCCTCGCCCGGCGAGCCTATCCGCTGATGAAAGAGGCGGCGCTGTTTTTCGTCGATACGCTCGTGGAGGATGCGCGGTCGGAAAACAAATGGCTGATCTGCGGGCCGTCAAATTCGCCTGAGCAGGGGGGGCTGGTCATGGGACCGACGATGGACCATCAGATCATCCGGGACCTGTTTGCCAACACGATTCGAGCGGCCGAGATTCTGGGCGTGGACGCGGATCTGCGCCGGACGCTGGCGGAGAAGCGGGCTCGCATTGCACCGAACCGGATCGGCAGGCACGGGCAGTTGCAGGAGTGGCTGGAGGATGTGGACGATCCGAAGAACCAGCACCGGCACCTGTCGCACCTGTGGGGCCTGCATCCCGGGAACGAGATCACGCCGCGCGGCACCCCGGAACTTGCCAAGGCCGCCCGGCAGACACTGCTGCATCGCGGAGATGGCGGCACCGGGTGGAGCAAGGCGTGGAAGATCAATCTCTGGGCCAGGCTTCTGGACGGCGACCATGCCCACAAGCTGCTGATGGAACTGCTTTCCAGGAGCACGCTGCCCAACCTGTTCGACACGCACCCGCCGTTTCAGATTGACGGAAACTTCGGCGGAACATCGGGAATCGTCGAAATGCTGCTCCAGTCGCAAAACGGCGAGATCGAACTGCTGCCGGCGCTGCCGGGGGCATGGCCGACGGGAAGCGTGAAAGGTCTGCGGGCCAGGGGCGGATACGAGGTGGACATCGCGTGGAGGGACGGGAAACTGAAAAACGCCACAATCCGGTCCTCGCTGGGCGGTCCGGTGAAGGTACGTTACGGTCAGACAGTGGTGGAGATACAGACGGTAAAGGGGCAAAGCAAAGCCTTGGAATTCAACCAAAACCGCGTCACGTCCGCGCTCGAGAATCCGGCCGACGCCCGCGAAACGGACGTCACGCCCTGATCATCGGGTCGCCCAGGTTCGCCTGCCATTGCGCAAGCTCGGAGCGGAGCCGGGCCAGGGTTCCGGCCTGCTGTGCCTGTTCGGCGAGGTTGGTCTTCTCCCAGGGATCGCGCTGCACGTCGAACAACTGCGTGTGCCGCTCGTTGCCGACGTAGTACTCGATCAGTTTGTGCTGCCGAGTGCGCACGGCGCGGTGCAGGTTGCGGTAAGCAAGGAAGACATTGGGCCGGTGTTCGCGTCCGGGGTCCTGCAGGTTGGCCGCGAATGAAAGGCCCTCCACGGTATTCGGCGTGTCCAGTCCGAGGCACTGGCAGAGGGTGGGATACAGGTCCAGGAGATAGCACAAGGTGTTGCTGCGTGCGTTTCGACGGATGCCGGGTCCGGCGAGGATCAGGGGCACGCGGACGGAATGATCATAGAGATTCTGCTTTCCGAACAGGCCGTGTTGGCCGACCGCCAGCCCGTTGTCTCCGGCGAAAACCACGATCGTGTTGTCGGCCTGGCCGCTCTGGTCCAGCGCCGCCAGCACGCGTCCGATCTGGGCATCCATGTGGGTGATCATGGCGTAGTAGTCGGCCAGATGCCGGCGCACCACGTCGGGCGTGCGCGGATAGGGCGCCAGCAGCTCGTCGCGGACATTTCTCTCGCCGATGTCGAACGGATGCTCAGGCAGGAAGTTCTCCGGCAGGGGCAATGTTCGCGGGTCATACATTTCCCGGTATGTCTCGGGCGCCATGCGCGGATCGTGCGGCGCAGTGAACGGAACGTAGGCGAAAAAGGGCGTGTCGCCGCGATGGCTGCGCAGGAAGTTCACGGCCGCATCGGCGAATAGTTCGCTGCTGAACCTGTCGGCGGTTCTGGCGCGATCGGCGGGATACCTGCCCGTGGGGTCAAAATCCTGGACGGGCGTGGCCAGATGGTCAGCCATGCCGCCGAAGAAGATCGGTCCGCCGCAGGAGAAGCTGCGTGCCAGTGAAGGCTTGTCGTTATGCCACTTGCCGGCGATGAACGTGACGTAGCCGTTATCCTTTAGATGTTGCGGAAGGGTGAGGTGCTCGGATTGAATCGCTCCCTTCTGCTCGCAGCGGAAGAGGGTTCGGCCGGTCAGGAGCATGGCTCGGCTGGGCACGCACACGGCGCCCTGGTTGCCGCCCATGATGCAGGCATGGGTAAAACTCGTTCCGCGGCGCACCAGCGCGTCGAGATTGGGGGTCGCGATCTGGCGGCATCCAAGAGCGTGGATGGTGCTGAACCGCTGGTCATCCGAGAATAGAAGCAGAACATTCGGGCGTTTGCCGACGGCGACCCGTGCCGTTCGCGATGCGCAGGAGGTCATCGCCGCGCCGAGCGAGATCATCCCCGCCGTCCGAAGAAAGCTTCTCCTGCTGCTGCGATTCCTGCTCATCATCGGTCCTTTCTGGCGACGGGCGCGGGCCGGGACTTCACGCTGCCGTCGTTGTTGCAGGTCGTGATCTCCAGGCGTTCCGGCCCGACGTCCACGCGGATTACCGTGTCGATCCCGCCGATGACAATGGGGAAGGCGTTGTCGGCCTTGCCCGGGGGTACTTCCTCGTACTTGTGCGTGTGCCCGCTGAACATCACATCCAGCCCGGCCGCGTTCAGCAGCGGGTTCCAGTTCTTTCGCAGCCACGTTTGCTTCATCCACTTGACCGGGTCCTTGTCGTGGTCGCCCGGCGGAATGTGCAGCAGGCAGACGCGGTATCCGGCCTTGCGGAACGCTTCGGACGCCAGCTCATTCCTGAGCCATTCGGTCTGGGCCAGCATGTACGGCTCGAAGGCATTCAACCCGGAGTATTCCTCGCTGGCGTCGGGTTTGTCCTCCCCGCCGTCGAGGATGAGGAAATGGACGGGGCCGTGATCAAACGAGTAGTAGAACTTCCCGGTCGGGGTCGGGAAGTAATCCAGATGGGATCTTGCGAAAGCGCCTCGCGTTTCGTGGTTTCCACGAACGAAGACGAATGGAATCCGCGATGCGAAGGCCTTGACGACAGGGTTCACGAGGTTGTTGATGACCCGCTTTTCGCCGTCGGCGTCGTTGAGCATGTCGCCGTTGCCGAAGACCAGGTCCACGCCCTCCCAGCGGATCGACGCCAACGCCTGCCGAATGCCCTGGGCCTTCTCGTGCCGGTCGTTGAGAATGACGAACGAGTACCGCTCCTTGGCCGGGTCCAGCGTGACAAACGACTGGATCTCACTCAGCAGCGTCGCACCGTAGGTGGTCTTGTAGGGCTTGAACTCCATCATGTGGCGCGACTCGACGCGGTAGTAATAGCGCGTTCCCGGCTTGAGGCCTGAAAGGGTGACGCGGTGCAGGGTGGTGTTGGCGTCGAGCAGGCCGTGATGCGCGCTGACGGCCGTTTCGGCCAGCTCCTGCGGCGATGTGCCGAAGGAGACCTTTGACACGCACGGCACGCTCGTCGTCCAGACGAGGGTGACGCTCGTCGCGGTCGGGGCCTGGAGCCATGGCCCGGCGGTGATCCTCGCCTCGACCGGTGCGGTTGCTGGGCCTGTGGCCGTGGAACCAACCGGGCGCGTTGCGGGCAAGAGGGAGGCCGGTGAGTCTGCGGCCCTGTCGGTCGAGCAGGAAAACAGCGCGATCGCGGTCAGCCCCAGAAGGAAACGTATCCAGGTGGGTGGCATCATGGCCGGGAGTATATCAGACCATTGCGCCAGTCCCATCGTCAACTGACCGCTTTGTCGGTGGTAGAAAGAGCGAACCATGAGGGTTGCTCTGTGTGCGCTGGCTCTGTTGATCTGCGGCCTGCGGGCCGATGCGGGGATGGTGCGCACGCTTGAAGGCCGCACGCACTACGGCGAGATCCGGTTTGAGAAGGACGGGATGCTCGTGGTCGCGGGCAGGGATGGCGCGCCGGGGCGATATGCGCTGGGCGACCTGCTGACAATTGATTTCCGCGCTGTCGAGCCGGCGGGCACGGCGGTGATGGATTCAGCCCAAAAGCGGCTGGCCGATTTGCGCAATTGGAACCGGACCGACATCGGCAGGGCCGATCTGCAAGGCGAAACCGAGTTTTCCGGTCGGAAGGTTACGATCAGGGCCGCGGGACAGGACATCGCCAATGGTGCCAGTCAAGACGGTTTCTGCTTTCTGCATAGGCCGCTCAACGGCGACGGCGAGATCATTGCCCGCATCACCGCGTACGTCGATGAAGGTCGCCCGCGGGCCGCGCTGATGATCCGGGCGGTCGGTGACGCGGAGTCCGCCTACGCGATGATCGGCTTGAGCGGATCGGACGTGATTTTCCAGCGGCGCGGCGCGGCAAAGGAGGCCTCGCAGCGGCCGGGATCTCGCGGGGGACTGCGTGCGCCCCTCTGGCTTCGCCTGAGCCGCTCGGGCAACAAGTGCCGAGGGTATCTGTCGCAGGACGGGAGTCGGTGGGACTTGATCGGCGAAGCGGAAGTCACGCTTCCGCCGGACTCGCTCGTCGGGCTGGCGGTTGCCAGCCGCCAGCCGGAGAATCGCACGACCGTCACGTTCGACAGCGTTTCGGTCACCGCGGGTGTTTCGGTCATTTCGATTGGCGGCGGTGATGAGCCTTTCCGGACGGGGATACTGTCGCGGGGCGGGTCGCTGATCGCCGGCGATATCCAGTCGGTCACGGAGACGGCCGTGCGGTTCGTGCCGCGCGGACAGGCGGCCTGTTCGCTGCCGCGTGCCGAGATTGCCCGGATTCAGTTCCGCCAGCTCACGCCGGCGCTGCTGGATAACCTCCAGCCCGGGCGAGCCGGAGCGCTGCTGGCCAACGGGGATTTCATCGAGGGGGAGCTCCTGGCCCTCCGGGATGGCCGCGTTCGGCTCAGCTCGATTGTTTTCGGCCTGAAGGATATCGACCTGTGGCGCGACGTGGCCGCGATTGTGCTGCGCGACGCGGGCGTTCCGCAGGCGGAGTACGTGCTGCGGCTCGGCAACGGCAGCATCCTGCAGGCCAGGTCCATCGCGGTGAAGAACGATCAACTGGTGATCGATGAGCAGGCGGTGGGAACGATGCAGATTGCCGTCCGCCAGGTTAACGAGATCGTGGCCGGCAACGCGCGTTTCGGCTCGCTGCTGGAACTGCGGCCGGCCAGGACAGAGGGAGACGCCGTACCAATGGACTCCTCCGTCGCGGGGACGGATTCGAGGCTGCTGTCCGGTTTCCATCGGGCGCTGGCGGTAACGGCGGGAACGTCGGTCCACTATGACCTAAACGGGCAGTACAGGTCATTCGTCTGTCGCGCGGCGGTTCCCGAGGCTGTGCTGCCCGTGGGACGTGTCAAGTTCGTGTTGAAGGGCGACGGCAGGGAACTGCACAGCGGTTCTCCGCTCACATCGCTCGAGGAGCCGACGACCATCGCCGTTGACGTGCGCGGCGTAAAGCGGCTGACGCTCCAAACCGAGGTCGAGGGTCCGGGCGTCTGGGCCTTGTGGGGCGAACCGGTGCTGGTCAGGCCGTGAACCGGGCCATGGGGACAAGGTGTTGGGGACGGAAGCCGGAGGCTCAAAGCGAGGCAAGCTCCTCCTCGACGGCGCCGATCAGCGGGCGCAGGGTTCTTTCAGAGAAATCGAATTGAATGCCCGCGGCGGCAAAGAGCTCTGGCAGGGTGCGCGTGCCGCCAAGCGCCAGGGCGGCGCGATAATTGGAAAGCGCCTGGTGGGCGTCCTGGCGGGATCGAACCCAGACTTGCAACGCCCCGAGCTGGGCGATGCCGTACTCGATGTAGTAGAAAGGTGCATGAAACAGGTGAAGCTGGCGCTGCCAGAAGGTCTGGTGAATCGCCTCGTATCCGGACCAGTCAACGTCCCCGGCGGTCGCCCGGTCGGCGATGGCGAAGCGGTTCATCAGGTCGACCCATGCTCCCTGCCGCTGTTCGGGGGTGTGGCCGTTGTGCGTGTAAAGCCAGTGCTGGAAGGAATCGATGACGGCCATCCAGGGCATGAACCGGATGATATGTTCCAGGAGCGAGCGTCTGGCCCGCGCCACGTCTTGAGCGTCGGGATAGAAGACATCGAGATGTTCTGCGCCCAGCAGCTCCATCGACATGCTGGCGACCTCGCAGAATTCCATCGGAGCATGCCGAAGGAAGAGGATCGGCTCGCGATGGGCCGACAGGGCATGGAAGGCGTGGCCTCCCTCATGGAGGAGCGTTTCCACGTCGCCCTGTAATCCCGCGGCGTTCATGAAGATGAAGGGCAGGCCCGATTCCTCCAGCATGGACTGGTATCCGCCGGGCTGCTTGGCCTTCCGGCTTTCCAGGTCCAGCGTGTTGTGCGTGCGCAGCACGTCGAACTGCTCGGCCAGCGCCGGTGAGAGTCGTCTGAAGATCTGGCCGGTCTTCTCGACGAAGACGGGGATCTGGTCCTGCGGGAAGGGGCGCAGGGGCGGGCGGCCCCTGGGATCGACGGCGATGTCCCAGGGTCGCAGCCGATCCACGCCCAGGTCGGCTCGTCGCTGGCGGTCGATCCGCCTGACCAGTGGAACGACGGTTGCCTCGATGGCGTCGGCGAACCGGGCGCACTGTTCGGGAGAGTAGTCGAACCGCTTGTAGGCCTTCCACGCGTAGGCGCGGTAATCAGGCAGGTTCGCGTTGGCGGCGATTCTCGATCGGAGGGACAGCAGTTCGTCGAAGATTTCCTCGATGCGTCGGCGGTCGCGCAGGCGCCGGTTGTTGGCCGCCTCCCAGGCGCGCATGCGCGTCGCGCGATCCGGGCTGTCCATGAATCGGCCCAGTTGCGGCAGGGTCAGCTCCTGTCCGTCGAATTCCACGGTCATGTCGCCGTTGATCCTGTCGTATTCGGTGACCAGGCGGGTGATTTGCACCTCCAGGGGGATGTTCTCCTCGCGGAACAGTTCCACGTCGCTGCGCCAGCGCCGTTCAAGCAGGGCGAACTTGGGGTCCGCCAGCTCGGAGCGGGAGGGAGACTGCAGGTATTTCTTCTGGATCTGGAAGAAAAGCGGCTTGATCCTCGGTTCAATATTCTCCACGTAGTGCATGAAGGCCTTTTCGATGGCCGGATCGTCGGTGTGGCACGACTTGTCGATGTACCTTCGCGCACCGAACTCATCGACGGCGGCAGAGAGTTCGGTCAGGTCCAGGAGCCACCGCTCCAGGTCGGCGGCGGAGTCGAGCGGGCGGTCGAGCAACCGGCGGTAGAGCGGCTCGATCTGCGAGAAATCGGACGGATCGAAGTCGGCGGGCACAAACCTGCGGTTGACGGTGCTTGCGGCCATTTCCAATTCCCTGTAATCGTGAACAATGGACTGCAGAACAGAGGCTATCCGAGTGAACGGCAGCGAGCAACCCGCAATCAGTCTGTGGAACGTCGGCGTGCAGCGGAAGGGGAGATGGATTCTGCGCGGCGTGGACTGGAGTGTTCCGCGCGGCGCCTGCGCCGCTATCATTGGCCCCAACGGCAGCGGCAAGAGCACGCTGGCCCGGATCCTGGCTTGCCATCTGTGGCCAACGGATGGTCAGAGCTGCATTCTTGGATCGCGGTTTGGGGATGCGGACCTGCCTGCGCTGCGCCAGTCGATCCGGCTGCTCCAGCCGGCCGGACCCTACGACATCGACCCGCAGTTGTCGGCTCGCGAAGTGGTGGTGACGGGGTTCTTCGGCACGCTGGCGCTGTACGACTCGCCCAGCGCCGAGCAGTTGGCCCGGGCGCAGGTTGCCCTGGAGCAGGTGGGGATGGGGGCGATGGCGGAGCAGGCTTACACGACGCTCAGCAGCGGCGAGCGCGTACGGGCGCTGATTGCGCGGGCGATGGTGGAGAGGCCGGCGCTGCTGCTGCTGGACGAGCCGACGGCCGGGCTGGACCTGCTGGCCAGGGAACAGGTGGTGGCGACCGTTCAGGGGCTGTTCGAGCGACCGTCCGGGCCGGGGCGGCCGACGGTTGTGTTTATCACGCATCATGTTGAGGAACTGCCGCCGGCCACGTCGCAGGTGATCGCCCTGCGCGAGGGGCGTATGATGGCGCAGGGAACACCGGGACAGGTCTTGACCGAGGAAGTGCTTTCCCGCGTGTACGGCTGTCCGGTCCAGGTGCGGCGATCGGGCGGGCGGACGTACCTGGAGGTGCATCCGGCTGCGTGGGAAGGTCTTATTGGCAACGGCGGGAGGTGACCCGTGCTGCGAATGGCGCTCTTGGGGCTGGCATTGGCGACAGTGGTTGTGCGGGGTGAGCCGCCAGGCGCCGACCCCGTGATGGAGAAGACGGACCTGTTTCAAGCCGGTGAAGGCGGCTATGCGTTCTACCGCATTCCCGGGATTGTGGTGACAGCGCGTGGCGCGGTTCTGGCCTACTGCGAGGCGCGCAGGGATTCGATCAGCGACTGGGGCGCCATCGACGTGCAGTTGCGACGCAGCCTGGATGGTGGGCGGACGTGGCAGGCGGCGCGGAAAATCACCTCGCCGCCCGAGGATGCAGCAAGGAACCCGTTGGCGACCGCGAAGAAGCTGGGAACCGAGGGGAATATCACGGTTGGCAACCCGGTGGCCATCCCCGACAAGTCCGGCGCGGTGCATTTCCTCTACTGCGTGGAGTACGCGCGATGTTTCTATATGCGGAGCGACGACGACGGCGCGAGTTTCACCCGGCCCGTTGAGATCACCGCCGTGTTTGACCGTTACCGCGCGGAGTTTGCCTGGAAGATCCTGGCCACAGGCCCTGGCCATGGGGTTCAGCTTCGATCGGGACGGCTGATCGTGCCCGCCTGGCTGTCGCTGGGGACCGGGCCAAATGCGCATGGGTCCTCCTGCAACACGACCATCTACAGCGACGACGGTGGCCGGACGTGGCAGCGCGGCGCAATCGTCGCCAGCGACCCGGAGCCAAAGAACCCGAGCGAAACGGCGGCCGTGGAACTGAGCGATGGGCGGGTGATGCTCAATTTCCGTCATGAATCCAGGCCGCGGGGGCGCGGCGTGGCGATCGGTCCCGATGGGGCGGGCGGTTGGAGCAGGCCGGCGTTCGACGATGCGCTTCCCGAACCGATCTGCATGGGCAGCATGATTCGAGTGCCGGCCGCCGACCGCTGGCGCATTCTGTTCAGCAATCCCCACAATCCGGAGAACACGCGGCGCAGAAACCTGTCGGTCAAACTCAGCTACGACGACGGGCTCACCTGGCCGCTTCAACGCTCGATCGAGGAAGGCCCCAGCGGCTACTCGGACCTTGCGGCAAGTACCGACGGATGGATCTACTGCTTCTACGAGCGGGGCAATCGGGCGTCGCTCTGCGTGGCGCGGTTCAACCTGGCGTGGCTGGGCGAGAAATAGCGGCCGGGCGCCGTATCTTACCGATTCTCAAGCAGGAGGTCGGACCAGAAGGCCAGCGAGCTTCCCGCGCCGATCGCGTGATGCTCCAGTTCCACCAGTACCTGTTTGCCGGCATGGTCCATCAAGTCTATGTAGAGCCGGAGCCAACTCTCGCCGGTGGCGGAGCGGTCGATGATCTTGTCCTGGACAACCCTGCCGTTGACCTTGGCGACAAATCGCCAACTGCTGTTGTTCTCATGGGAAAGCCGCACCTTCAACGCGTGCTTGCGATCGCGCGGCATGCGGTACACGCGGTAGAGCGTGCAGGGCGTGTCAGTATTCACGGGGGATGTGACGAAGGTGGGGCTGCGGCCGCGGTATTCGCCTCGCAGCCCGATGTTCTGGGCGGCGGCGCAATGGGCGATGTTCCAGCCGGGTGCGAAGCTTGCGAGGGCGTCGATGACGGCTTCGGGCGCGGGGCCGCGCGGCACGGTGATCTCCTGATCGTCCACCCGGATTGCATCAGGGTACGGGTTCTCGAAGGTGGCGGCGATGCCCGAGTTTGCCACGACGGGGTGGGTCTCCTCACGAAGCAGCTTCGCGACATCCGGGGGCCTTGGTGCATTGTCGCGCGGCGAGCCGGTGTCGGCGTCGAGCATGACCAGCCCTCGGTTTGTGGGCACGTAGATCACGCCGCCCCACAGCGCTCCGGGTCCGGAGATCATCTGGTCGCGGGCCATGACATGCTTCCATGCGGTTCGGCCGGTTGCGGCGTCGATCGCCTGGACGCTGGAACCGGCAAAGACGGCCAGCCGCGGCGTTGCGCCCAGGAGGGTCCACCCGGCCAGCGAATCGTTCTTCCACCGCACGGTGCCGCTGAGGATGTCATACGCCATCACGGCCGTCGTATCCTGTGGCGCGGCCACCAGCGTATTGCCACAGACGCGGGGCGTGTTATTCCACCGCGCCAACTCGCGGGCGTCGCGCGGCGGCAGAATACGCAACTGAAGTCGATCCCCGGAGGATTCGGCATCGCGGGACTTTTCGTAGGCCCGCATCCAGCGGAGCCTGCCGTCGATCCGGGAAAGGGCGATGACAAAACCGGTGTTGGGCGCGGTAAACAGGAGGTCGCCCTCGACAGCCGATTCGGTCTGCTCGTGGAAATCATCCCAACCCGCGCCACTGTCCTCGTCCTCGTCGCGGCGGTTCTGAAGCAACTGGATGGTCGAATGGGTCAGCGTGCCGAGGGTGGTCTGGTAAAGAACCTTGCCTTCCATGAGGCTCAGCGCGACCAGGACGATTTCGGCCGGATTGGTGCGGTAATCCTTGCCGACGGCATAGACATGGCGCCCGATGACCAACGGGTTCGCGGCGAAGGAGAGGGTGGCCAGCGTGCCCTGGGATTCGCTGGTCCAGAGGGGCGATCCATCGGCGGCGCGGAAAGCGCGCAGAACGAATTCGTTTCCGCCGATGCGGCACTGTCGGACAATCAGGATTCTGGCCTGGCCATCCGTGGCAAGGGCAGAGGGCAGGTAGATCGGGCCGCGTCCCCGGTCGCGGCGGCGCTCGGGCGGACGGACCTGTCCGGGCTGGGCCTGCCATGCCCAGGCGACGCCTCCCCGACTGTACAGGGCGAACACCTCGCGCCTTCCGGCGACATAGATTTGATCGGAATAGAAGCTTGGTATGTGGCGGTCATCCGCAATGCTGTCTGCCTGGGCATACCAGGTTGCATCCACGGGCATCGGCCCGGAAAAGCCGCCGGCGGCGGAAACCGAATTCCTGCAGGCCGCCAGGTTCGCCTGCCGCGAAGGCGAAAGGGCTAGATCGAGCCGCAGGGCAAGACCATAACAGGCCAATGCCATCCACGGATCGCCATAGCGGACAGCGCGGTCGGCGGCTTCGGCCAGAGCTTCCGCAGCGGAACTTGCCAGCCAGTAGCGGCGGGCCACGCGGTAGAGTTCCTCCGGCGGGGCGGCCGGATCGGAGCGTGCCGCCGCAATGGCGTGGCGCGCGGTCGCGTCGTAACGCAATCGATAGGCGTTCTGAAGGGTCAGGCGATCATGCCGAGGCAGCGCATCCAGCCATGCCGCGGGGGTGATCCACAGTCCATCAGGTCTTGCAATCAACTCGCCGTCGTGCAGTCGAAGCAGGTCATCAGCCGTGGTGGCGGCCGCGATCAGGTCCCGGTCGTCCAGCGCGCGCTGAATCGTGTGAAGAACGCCTTCGGCGGCATTGTGCCCCTGCGGCGGGGAGAAGGGATTGGTGTAAGGCAGTTCCTCGGCGCGCAGGGCAATGGCATGACAGGCAAACGCCGCGAACAGAAGGGCCAGTGCAGGGACTCTCATCAGTTGGACTTACCCGGATGCCGACCGGAGCGTTGATCAGCGCAGCGTGTGTTCCTGGACGTAAGCCCATAGCCGCTTGGCAGGCTCGCCGGAGACGACCAGTTCCTCGCCGTTGGTCATCTTGACGTTGACGACCTCGCCGTGGCCCTGCTCGACGCAGAGAATGGCGTCGAGGCTGATGTAAGGTGTGTGGATTTCGCCAAAACGCTGTTTGGATTGAGCCTGGACGAACATGCCACGTTCCTCCGAGTCTGCGGACCCTGCGAATGTGTAACCGGGCTATTGTATGCCGGGTCCGGTCGGCGCTGCCAGGAGGACCTTTCTGGAGTCTTCCCTGTTTCGGGTGGTGCGTAGAAGGAGAGTGTCGGCGACGGGAGCGTCGTCGGGCGGAAGTCGAGCCATCGTTAGCGGCGCGATCGACGGCCGGGCGTGGCACCCCTGTGCATCGG
>Ga0209381_1001372_pt1 | contig 40132 bp, 33 predicted proteins | sample DewCreD2012metaG_FD_184111 | JGI IMG/M metagenome (GOLD analysis project Ga0209381, IMG submission 184111) | Hot spring sediment bacterial and archeal communities from British Columbia, Canada, to study Microbial Dark Matter (Phase II) - Dewar... ... | reverse complement strand
GTCTCGCTGCTGAGTGCGGCCGCCGGCGACGGCGATGCCATTGCCCAGGCAGTCATCGCTCTGGCCGCCGCAGGGCTGATCGGTGGGGATGGGGAGGCTGCCGCATCCCTGAGCATCCGCCACAGCCTGGCAGGGCTGGCTCAAGGCGACGGCGACGCGCGGGGTTCGCTTTCCTTCGCCGGCCTCCCACCCCCGTCTCCATCCGCCATCCGCGTCGCGCGCTGGCTCAGAAGGCCGGGCTCGGCATAGCACCTCACTCCCCTGCCTGCTTCATCAACACCTCGGTCCGCTTGGCGCAGTGAGCATGCGGCCCATCCCCAGCAGCCCGTCTGAGGGAGCAAAAGGAAGAGGCTCTGCGCCGGCTTGGGGAGGCGGCGTGAACGCTAAGCTGTTCCGGGCTACGACTTCCACAGCTTAGGTTCACCACAGACGGGTGCATCAGACCCAGAGAAACTGCTGAACTTGACAAGCACAACTATCGCAAGACAGGCAGCGCACGGGCCGGTCCTGCGAATTTCTTCCACCTGCGTTCGAGTTGGTCCCAGTTCATGGGTTCTGCTGCTTTCGATGAGCGGGACGCTTCCTTTGGGAGGGGCGTCGCATCATTCCCACTCGTCAGGTGCGGGTATCGCTCCAACGTCCGTCAAAACGTCGGGACTCAATGACACCCTCCAATGTCTGCGTCCGAGAAGCGTCGGGAGGGAAGAATTCGGAGTGTCCTTGGCGGAACTTGGGGGAGTGTGGCCGGATGACAAAGGACGGTCAGAGTTCCTTGCGAGAAATGCCCAGCTTCCGCATCATGGCGTTCAACGTTGTGCGCGGGATTCCCAGGCGCGTGGCAGCCCTGCTGACAACACCTCCCGTCTCCCGAAGCGCGCGAAGGATGTGCTCCCGCTCCACTTGCTCCAGCGTGCCGCCGGCGGACTCCACGCCGGTCGCCCGCAACTCATCCAAAGGAGCGCGGAGACTGGAACCCTGGGAGAGAATAACCGCTCTCTCGATAAAGTTCTCCAGTTCACGCACGTTTCCGGGCCACGAGTAGTTCACCAGGGCCCGCATCGTGTCGGGCGGAATCTTGTCGATCTGCCGCCCCATTTTCCGGGCGTACTTCCGGGTGAAATGCCGGGCCAGGAGGGGAATGTCCTCAGGACGGTCGCGCAATGGCGGGATCGTGATCGGGAACACGTTCAAGCGGTAAAAGAGATCCGCCCGAAACGCCTTGTCCCCCATCATTTGCGACAGATTACGGTTGGTGGCGGCGATGAGCCGTACGTCAATCGGAATGGTTCGCGTGCCGCCCAGCCGTTCAAACGACTTCTCCTGTAGTGCCCGGAGCAACTTTGGTTGTAGCTCCAGCGGGATGTCGCCCACCTCGTCCAGGAAGAGAGTCCCCCGGTGCGCCATCTCGAACCGGCCAAGCTTCTGTCCCAGGGCGCCGGTGAAAGCTCCCTTTTCGTAGCCGAACAACTCGCTTTCCAAAAGCCCGGTCGGAATGGCGGCGCAATTCAGGGTTACGAAAGGCTGGTTTCTACGAGGACTTAGCCGGTGGATCGCACTTGCGATCAATTCCTTCCCCGTGCCGGTCTCACCGAGGATCAACACATTGGCATCGGTAGGCGCGACGACTTCCACCAGCCGCAGAACCCGCCGCAGAGCGGCGCTCGTACCCACGATCTCTTCGAAGTCGTGCTTCCCCTCGATCGCTTCGTCCCCTATGCTTCCCAACTGATTGCTCTCACGGAGGTCGTGAACCAAAGTGATCCATCGGAAGGGAGATAGGTTCAGAACCACGGTGGTGAGCAGAACGGGGATGCGCGAGCCGTCTTTGCGGATCAATTCTCTCTCATACGGCGTACAGGCTCTGAACCGCAAGCATTCTTCGTGCGCCAGATCGTCAAGCGCGGAGTGTTCTGGAGGCGTGAGGTCGGGCCAACGCAGACGTCCCGCCTGCAAGTCTTCGCGGCTGTAGCCCGCCAGTTGGAGGAACGCATCATTCGCCTCGGGAACAAGATCGAATTCGCCGGAAATCATCCCCGGGACGGACGGCTCTGCGGGTACTGGGCGGGTGAGGGCGCGACTGCGTCGCAGCGTTTCGTCCCTCTCGTGGCGCTCGCTGAAGTCCCGCACCACTCTAGCGAATCCTTGTAACTCGCCGTTGTCGTCCCTCAAAGCCATCGTAATCACATTGGCCCAGAAGCGCGACCCGTCCTTCTTTACATGCCAGACTTCGTTCCCGAAATGACCTTCGGCAGCGGATCTGCGCAGTTCCTGCTGCGCGTCCGTAACAGACCTTGCCTCGCCGGGGTAAAGAATGGAAAGGTGTTTCCCCACGATTTCAGCTTGGGCATAGCCATAAATGCGCTCCGCCCCCGAATACCAGGCGACGATATCACCGTCCACGTCCACCAGGTATAGTGCGAAGTCCTGCACCCAGGATGGGAGCCGGTGCTCGCCAACTTCGGCCGAACCTCGCGTCTGCGCGGAACCCGCCTGCCCTCTGAGGACCAGAAGATGACGCACCGGCAACACGTTCCCTTTCGCCGTGTACTCGACGTCCCATAGGGTTCCATCAGGACCAGCCAGTCGAAGCATCCCGTTCTGCTCACCCTGCTCCAGAAAGGCGCTCCAAAGCGATTCGATCTCGGGCTTGAAGGCAGGAGCCGCAAAATCGTCGATTTTGTTGCCGATGATCTTGTCCCGCGAAAGTCCCAGCAATTTGGCGGCGCCGACGCTGGCGTCAAGATTTTTCCTGTCGTTGTCTGCGATCAGGATGGGCACTGAAGGGTGAAAAACGATTGCCCGAAACAGCAATTCGAGTTCTCTTGGGCCGTGGTCCAGGAGCCAGTCCGCCGCTTGCGCCTGTGAGCTCGCAGGGGCCATATTGCCTCCTTTGCCTGGCCCTGTCTATGCGTCCGACGGGGTCGCCACTTGCTGTGCCTCCCAATGGACCACCGTCGCAGACGAGGCCTGTAAGTCAAAGATACCACACAAAGGAACTTCGGAGACGAGCAGATTGGCCACATTTGGTCGACGGACCACGTGGCGTCAAGACAGCATCCGGCTACCACAAACCATGGCGACCAGGATCGGCGAGGAAAGTCCGATCGTTCCGGGCGCAGCCCGAAGAGTGGGGCTTTACGATGCCCACAACGACGAAAGGGCATCCCTTTCCGGAACGCCCTCCCGTCGTCTCCTCCGAGTGAAGGGCTGCTCTTCCCCAGACCGCCGGATCCCAGCCTCACGCGGTGACTCTCAGAGAGGAAGGCGCCAGCAGAAGACGAGCACGCCAGAGGCCAAACGCGAGTTCGGCGGCAGCGACGCGCCTAAGTTAGGCTCGGACCTGGAAGCCGTCTCCCAGTTTGGCGATGGGCAACGGATTGCTCCTTCCCGCCATTGAGGAGCACGAAGGAATTGACGCTGCCCTTGTTGCGCTGGGTTCCGACGCCCCGCGTTTCTGCTGGGCCCGTCAACGCCGAGTGAACCGGAGAGAGAGGAAAGAGATGCGACTCTATCTGGTGAATCCGGATAATCCAGTGGTCAGCCTGAACAAGGTCAACTGGAGCCGCCTGAACGCGTATCGAGTCTGGAAGCCGCTCGGGCTTCTCGTGGTGGCGGGGCTTACGCCGCCGGACTGGGAAGTGACGCTGATCGACGAGAACTTGGGCCATCCCGATTACGGACGCCTGCCCAAACCCGATCTCGTCGGTGTCACGGCATTCACGTCCCAGGCGCCCCGGGCCTACGAAGTCGCCGCCGTGTACCGTGCGATGGGAGTCCCTGTGCAACTAACCCGTAGATTCTTTTCCTCCCGCAAAGATTTTCATGCCGCCACGGGAGCGAGTTGCCGGTGGGACCACAGCCGCCACGCCTGTTTGGTTGCGGCTATGCCGCGCTGTGGTGATAGGCGGTATTCACGCCACGTTCTGTCGCGATGAGGCGATGGAGCATACGGATGCGGTGGTCACCGGAGAGGCGGAATCGGTCTGGGGCCAAGTTTTGACGGATGCGCGTGAACGTGCTCTGCAAAGGGTATATGAGGGCGGTCTCAGCAGCATGGACTCGATCCCGGCTGCCCGGCACGACCTGCTCCAGGGACGGTACTATTTCGGCTCGGTTCAAACCACGCGCGGCTGTCCGTTGAATTGCAGCTTTTGTAGCGTTACGGCCTTCAACGGGGGCACATTCCGCCACCGGCCCGTCGATGATGTCATTCGAGAGCTGCGGGCCATCCGGGAAAGAATCATCCTGTTCGTGGACGACAACCTCATCGGTACCCGCGAGGACCATCTCGCCTACTCCAAGAATCTCTTCCGGGCGATGATTCGGGAAGGGCTGACGCGGCCCTGGATCTGCCAGGCCACCATCAACTTCGCCGACGATGACGAGCTACCTGAGCTCGCCGCGCGTTCGGGATGCCAAGGCGTGTTCATCGGATTCGAGTCCCCCACCGTGGAAGGGTTGACGGCCGTAGGAAAGACGTTCAACCTCCAGAAGGGGAGAGACCTCCGCGAGTCCGTCCGCCGGATTCAACGGCATGGCATGTGTGTTGTGGGCTCTTTCATTGTGGGTATCGATACGGATCAGCGAGGGATTGGGGAGGCAATCGCCCGCGCGGCTGGGGAATATGGCGTCGACGCCGCCAATGTTCTGATCCTAACTCCGCTACCGGGAACCAGGCTCTACGCCCAAATGGAGCGCGAAGGGAGGATCCGGTCGAACCAATATCCGCAGGACTGGAGGTACTACACACTGACTTATCCCGTGGCAAGTTACGCGCACCTTACCTGGTCGGAATTGGCAGACGAAGTCAAGCGGTTCAACGACCGATTCTACTCTTACGGGCAAATCCTTCGCCGGATGCTGCACCTCGCCCGATACGCAAGACGTTTCAAGACGTTTCTTCTCGCCTTGGTCGCCAACCTGAGCTATCGGTCCAACCATTTTCTTGACAGGCGCCTCGATGCCAGCCGGGTCCCGTCTCCGGTTCTGGGCGCTGCACCTTGGGCGGAGGCGGGTATTGAGGCGTCGTCCCGGGTGCCGCATGCCGACGGCGGCTGCTGAAGGCTCACGGTTGATGCGGGCGGCTTTCCTCCTGGATTCGGTCGCACCTCGCGGACGGACGCCGGTGGTCCGGCTGTTGGCGCCAGTTCTTCACGCCTCTCTTCCAATTCTTTCTTGACCGCGATCAATGTCTTTTCCTGCGCGGAGCGTATCCTGCCCACCACGATCCTCCGCAAAAGCGCCCCCTTCCATCCTGTGAGTCCCTGCTGTGTCGAGCCCCTCAAGCTGATAAGGTAGAAGCCTTTGATGCCATAGGTAGAGATGTCCGGGATGCACTCGGTGATGTCCAATGCAAGCTGGAAATAATGGCTGGCGTACAATTGCTTGACCGCAACCACCTGCGCCGCTCCCCTTGGACCCGCCGAGCGGTATGCCACCACATGATTCAGACGGAGCGTGGGCTTCAGGCCGAAGTTGACTCTCTCCCAGTAGAACGACGACTCAACATTCGCCAGAGTTGTGTTCGGGTAGTCCAGCAAGTAGCGGCTCAGCGCCGGAAGGTAGACAGGCAGAACCTCCGACCGACCCAGCAGCGATCGAAGCTCGGCGTCCACGTCGAAAGGATGGCTGTTATCGCGATAGATCCCGAGAGCGCTATTACCCTCTGCCTGATAGCGCCGCAGGACTTCAAGCGCTATTCGCTGGATCCGGTCGTTCACCTGGGAAGCGGCACCGGACCCGCTGGAGCGGTCCAGTGACCGCTGAAGCTCCTGCATAGCTTCCGTGGGCAACTGCACCGCGCACTTGCCTGGTTTGCAGGTTTTCAGGTCCTTTAGATCCTCCGGCTCCAGCGTAAAGGCCTCCAAATCCGCGAGCATCGGCGGATCGCTGATCCGGCCGACGCCCAGATAACTGGGCAACCGCCGCAGCCGGTCCAGATCAAACGCGAACCTGACGTACTCCTCCGGGGTGGCGTTGACGAACACGGCGCCAAAGACAACGATTTCGGACGGTCTTTGGGACGGAAGGACCTTCGCAACTACCCCGCCACGAGCGATCATGGCGATCTGGTCATCGCTCAAACCGACCTGCTCCTTGAAAAACACGCGCAACTCCGGCGCCGTTTGGGCGGAGCCAACAAGAGCGCCGGCGAGCATGACACCAGCGAGAGTACGTGCCTTGATCATGGGCGCCTCGGCGTCAGCCTGACTCTTGTGCGACAAGATCAGGCCGGCTCCCTGCTCATTTTACCGAGCCGGAGGCATGAAGCGGCGCCCCGTTATGCTACATCGCACCAATGACAAAGCCCTCCGCAGTACCACGGGTGCTTCGAATTCGAACACTGTAACTGTCCGCGAAAAATGGAGCCCGGGACACCACACTCAGATGCCAACGGTTCCCGGCATCAGAGGCGGCTCCCGGACTCCGCGGGAACTCCCGTATCCTTCCTGGCTGACCTCTACCAGGGTCTAGCGATGGCTCCGTGCCGCTTCGTGAACTCCTCGATTTGCGCCTCGGCCGCGTCCTTCGCCATGCCGTAGCGCTCCTGAAGCCTGCCGGCCAGTTGATCACGCTTTCCGGCGATGACGTCGAGATCATCGTCAGTGAGGTCGCCCCACGTTTCCTTGACTTTGCCCTTCAACTGTTTCCAGTTGCCCTCGAGTATGTCCCTATTCATACCATCTCCTCCTGGCTGTATGGGTCCTGAGCCGACAAAGCGGAGCCGGCCACAAGGAACGCTATGATAAGTCTCATTCGGATCACCTTTTCGTTGTCGTTGTTGTTTTTACGAAGACTAGCGTTTGGATGAGGTTGACGCGCTTGTGCGCTCCCGCATCGAGTGCTTGTTCAGCAAGGCGATGAGCTTTGCCGCCGCTTTGGGCGGCCGCACGCCGGTGGTCACGATCTGCCGGTTCTCCAGTTTCTTGCCGTAGAGTGTTTTGTTGTCGTCCAGGTCCTGCCGCAGGGTGGCGCCTTCCAGAGCGAGACCCGCGAACAATCCTTGCGATCGTGACCAGGAAAGAATGTCGGCTCTCATCTGCGCGTCTGTTTGGGCGGTCGCGGTCCGTCCCACGGGACCTGCGGCGACCGAGCCTTCGGCGCCCATGGTGAACTTGCTCGAGAGGAGCTTGTCCGCACCACGCTCGCTCATCACCAGCATGATCAAATCGGTCTGGGATCCTCCGATTTGGAAGCCCACGCTGCCGCCTTCGATGCGGACGGTTCCTGGCGCCGACCAACCGGCCCCGCTCTTATTCCGGCACAGGAGGTAGCCTTTTCCATACTTGCCTCCAAACACGAAGGCCGCAGTCTTTAGTCCGGGAACGATCACGATGCAGTGTGCCTTCTCAAGCAGATCTTGTGGAATGCCGCTATCCGGCGCCGCCATCACTTCAGAAAACACCGCAGCGGCTTCGTTCAGCCGCTTGACAGGCTCTGTGTCCTTGGCCAACATCATCGGCGCAAAGGCCAGCGCAGCTACGAGAATCACTTTCATTGTTCACCTCTCTGTCGGTCCGCTCGAATCTCCAGTGCATGACGGAACGACTCACTGAATCCACTGCACGAATCGCGCCAGCGCCCGATTCCGCCGGGAGGATTGACACTGCAAGGAGAGCGGGCAGGGAAGGGGGAACGCCGGACGAAATGGGCTGACCAAAGGCGGTCATATGACCGCTGCTGGTCAATCCATCTGGGCTTGTCCGGTTCTCTTGCCGTGCCGGCGCGTTGCCAGGACGAACCCCGGGGGCCCATTGGGGCCGGCGTTCCGATCCGACTACCCAGCCTCTGGCTCCAACGGCTCGGGGGACGAGGAGGCATGTGCCAACTCTCCATTCTCGCGGGCGCCTGGCCCTCGGATTGCACTGTTCGAGAGCGTTGGCGACAGGAAAGGACAGAAAAGGAGTCCACTGAGATGCCGAACCAGTCAACGGGAGACGTAGGTCCGCCTGCCACCGCCGCAGAGCCGCAGGCAATTGAAAATGGGAGCGCCGCTGTACTGGTATTTGTGGCCGGAATGGCGGCGGGCGTTGTCCTGGGGCTCATGGTTGCTCCGACTTCCGGCGCTTCATTGCGTCGCGGCGTTGGCCGCAAGCTCAGAGAGGGTGCGGATTGGATCAACAGCAAGGCCACCGCGGCGGAGCGGGTGTTCCTGACCCAATCCGCTGGATTGCGCGACGGGATCAAAGCTGCGGCGGCGGCGGTCAAGTGAGGGTGAAGCGCGGCTCATGGGAAGGACCAGGGGAATGAATGCGGATTTAGGCAACTTGGGCTGTTCGCGCCTCTCGCACCCCCCGGCCGCGGTGTCCCAACACGTTTGTTCTTCTGCGTGTGGGGAGCCTGCGGGCGGTCCTGTCATCTTGTCCCTTCGGGCATTGCTTGGCTTCTCTGACGGCTTTGTGGGTGGCCTGATTGGTGGCGGCGTCTATTGTCTGATTCTTGTCTGGCTCCAGACGGATGAGCTGGTGCTCGCCTGTTTGCGCGTGGTGGCTCTCTCGCTGGTCTTCGGTGGATTCGAGGCGTGGCGCGTCACGCAAGGGCGGACGCTGAAGAGCGCCAGAAAGAACTTGGGATGGACCCTCGCGGCGGGCATGCTCCTGCTGTGGGGGCTGGGTATGGCGGTTCCAAAAGCCGAACGTTCCCATCCTGCGCCACCTCACCAAACACCCAGTCGATTGGCTCCGTCTCCAGGCAGCCGCGTTTCACTTCCCGCTGTGGCGGCCGCAGTGGAGCGTGCTTCAGACTGCCGCTTCGTCATTACCGGAAGTCCTCAAAACAGGTTCAAGTGACGACCAGCCGCGCTTCCGGCGCGCAAGAAGAGAGTACTTGAAGAAAGTGAGAACACAAATGCTAGTGATAATCATCATTCTGTTGTTGGTCTTCGGCCTTGGCGGAGGATATTACGGTCATCGCCGCTGGGGGGCTGGCGGAGGCGTGGGCACGGGACTGGGAACTGTCCTGCTCATTCTCCTCATCGCTTACATGTTGGGACTGTTCCGCTGAAGCCGTAGCCGGCGAGTTCCTTGTCTGCGGGCATGTAGTTGCTGAATTGCCGCTCTGAGGGAGAATGAGCGCGATTAAAGGAGTTAACTATGACGACGATGCCGAACCCATCAACGGAGCCACCCGGAATTCCGACCAGTAGCGTGAAGCGGCCGGCGAAGGGAAGGATCATTCTTGTTACCGCCCTTCTTAATGCTCGCCGCATTTCTGGCCGGGTTCCTGCCCAACTACATAAAAGGACAGCGCCTGGCCAGTGAGTTGCGAGAGGCGCGGCAGGAGAGCGCCATGGCAGAACTGCGAGACTTGGCGGGCCTGCTTTACCTGCAAGCAAACCAGAAGGATTACGGGCTCGCGGCCACCACCAGCACCCGCTTCTTCGAACGCACCTGGGAACTCGCTAACCAGATTCCGGACCCCAGCCGCAAACAGCCCCTCGAGGGTCTTGAGTCTTCGAGATCAGGTCACATCGCAACTGGCGAATGGCGAACCAGGGGTTCTGAACGATCTACAGGAGTTATTCGTGAAGACCCGCCAGGCGACGAGTGCCGGCGCCGGTGCACTGCGACCCGAGTAGCGTTGCGCGTCGGCTTGAGAGGGCTCGAATCAGGTTCCCGCGATGTCTCGTGCTTATCCGAACATCGGATGAATGGATCCGTGAACGGGTGGGGCGGCGTCTGCACTACGGGAAAGACCTACCCGCCTCGTCTTCCCCGCATCTTCAGATGCGGCGCCCTCGACCGTTAATGGTCAAGTGACCTCTTACGGTCAAACCCTCTGGACGGATCTGGGATCGCCAAGCCCTCAGGGCGACAATGGGCGGCGGGCTTGCCTCAGTGGCGTGGTTGGACTTTGAATTGCAGTGGTAAGTCGCGAAGGAGGGCAAAAACATGCCCTTGGTCAATCTCGTCATTGCGTTGATCGTCGTCGGCGTGGCGCTGTGGCTGATCAATCGATTCATTCCCATGGCCTCCAGCATCAAGATGATTCTAAACGTCGTCGTGGTGGTGGCCGTCGGGATTTGGGTATTGCAGGCGACGGGGCTGTGGGGGAACCTCAGCAGCTACCGCATAGGGCGGTAATGCGTCGCGGTCAACCTCGAGGGTGAGGGATTCAGGTTGTGTTCTGACGGTGACGCGGTGCGGTTAGAAGTGGCGCGTCACGTCTGGATGTTGGCAGGGAGCATCTGGCTGGCGGAAGAGCATCCGCCACCCGGCAGCAGAGGAGGAAATCAACATGGTCAGCAGTCGTAAGCTGTATGATTCGGCGTTCAGGACACGGCGAACAGCCGCCGTGGCGGCAGGGTTCGTCCTGGCGCTGGTCCTGCCATTAGAGGCGGGCGCGCAAGGCGGGTTCAACGGTCCGGGGCGATACGAGATCGTCAATTTGAAATCGGGCAAGGCGCTGGATCTTGACCGCAACAACCAGACGAACGTGATCCAGTTCTCCCGGCAGGGAACCGACAATCAAACATGGGAAATCCGGCCGGCCGGCTCAGGTTATTACTTTCTGCAAAACACGGCCAACGGCAGCGCCCTGGAGGCAACCGGCACTCAGAACAGCACGCCGGTACGGGCGGTGCGCTTTACTGGTGCTGCCAACCAGCAGTGGCGCTTCGATACGAGCAGGAGCGGGTCCTCCCTCATCATCTCGCGGCAAGGCAAGGCGCTGGATGTTCCGGGCGGGACGAGCGCGGACGGAGCGCGGGTGCAGATTTACGATATCAATCGAGAGTCGAACCAACAGTTCACTTTTCGGATGGTGTCCGGCACCGACGGTTGGGCGGCGAGCGGCGATGCGAGTTCCAGCTATGCGACTTCCAGCGCTGGCGCCGGCCGCACCGTGCTCAAGCCCGGCTGGAACATGTTCTCGGCGCAGCAGGACGTCGAGGTGGGGCAGCAGGTTTCCCGGGACGCCGAGCGGCAATTGCCCATGTTGAACGACTCCCGGGTGGACCGTTACCTAAACAATCTGGGGCAGAGGCTGACGGCACACGCGCCCGGCACGAAGTTTCCCTACACATTTAAGGCGGTCAACGACAAGGCGATCAATGCCTTCGCGCTGCCCGGCGGGCCGATTTACATCAACCGCGGCGTGATTGAAGCCGCCGACAATGAAGCGCAACTGGCGGGCGTCATGGCACACGAAGCGTCGCACGTGGCGCTGCGCCATGGAACCAATCAGGCCAGCAAGGCTTCCGCCGCCCAGATGCCGCTCGCCATTTTGGGCGGTATGCTGGGCAGCGACTCGACTGGGGCCATTTTGACGCAACTTGGCGCAGGTTTCGCGGTGAATTCCGTCCTGCTGAAATACTCACGCACGGCCGAGAGCCAAGCCGACATCTTGGGTGCGCAGATGCTAAGCGATGCCAACTACGACCCGCGCGCGATGGCGCAGTTCTTCGAGAAAATCCGGGCGCAGGACGAAGGCGGGCAGCCCATTGCGTTCTTCAGCAGCCACCCCAGTCCGGAGCGCCGGACTGAGCGCATCAATGAAGAAGTATCCAACATTGGCAGTTCGGGGCGCAGCTATAACACCGATTCACGGGAGTTCAACCAGATCAAGCGCTACGTCCAGTCGCTTCCAGCGCCGCGCCCCAGCCAACTCCAGGGCCAGCAGCAACAGGGCGCGTCGGGCCAGCCGGGTCAGTCTTCGGATCGTTTCGTAGGCGTCGAAAACGCGTTGCTGCGCATATCGCATCCGGAGAATTGGAGGGCTTACGGCCAGGGCGACGCCATCACCATCGCGCCGAGCGGCGGGTTGGTAAACGACGGCAGCGGTAATCAAGCTCTGGCTTACGGTGTCATCGTGAACATCTTCGAGCCGCCGCAAGCGGACCGCTACGGCCGGCAATTGCAAGGGCCGGCCTGGGGACAAGGCACGGACCAGGGCGCCACGACCCTGCTGCAAGACAACACCACCCGGTTGATCCAGGAGTTTCGTCTGTCGAACCGGAACATGCGCGTAATACGTTCCAGCGAAACCATTAATGCAGGCGGCCTGCGCGGGCTTTCGACGTATCTATCGAACGATTCGCCGCATCCGAATGGGGGACGCGAGACAAACTGGCTCGTCACACTGCCGCGGCCAGACGGACTGCTCTTCTTCGTTTTCACAGCGCCGGAACGCGAGTTTCAGGCTTATGAAAACACGTTTCAACAAATCTTGTATTCGGTTCGCTTGAAGCAGTGATTAGGCGCTTAGCCTGGCCTCAGCAGGGGACACGCGCCGGCCCTGGGCACTATTTGCAACCGGCGCGTCGATAACATATGACTTAACAGACGACCAAAGAGGAGGGAAGCGAAATGTTGTGGACAATTGTGGGGATCCTGTTTGTGCTGTGGCTGCTTGGAATGGCTACTTCATATACGATGGGTGGCCTGGTGCATGCGTTGTTGGTGCTGGCGCTGGTAGTGATCATCTTCAACGTAATCCGGGGACGTCGAGCCACCGGGTAGTCCTCAGACAAAGAAACGCGCGGATCGCGGAGTTGCCATCTTCCAAACGCACCCGCGGACGATTCCCCGGGCGCAGCGTGGCATGGATTGCGGGTGGTGCGCCACTTCGCGCCGATGATAAGCCTGGAACGGCAAGTTCCCAGGGACATGCCACGAAGTGTGAGGAGAAAATGCAATGAGAGCGAGAACTCTATTCACCATGAACTTGGCGCTATCGGCCGCTCTGTTCCTGGCGGGATGCAACTCAAGCAACGGACCACGCCAGAATGCGGTGGGCCAGGAGAAGGCCGTGGGAATCCGAGGCGAAGGCTCCCCCGCGGCCGTTACGGCCCAGCCTCGTTCCAGTCTGATTACCCTGCCGGTGGGCACTTCGGTTGTGGTGCGAACCACCAGCGTCATGTCCACAAAGACACACCAAGCTGGTCAGTCCTTCATTGCTCATCTGGAGCAGCCACTGGTTCTCGATGGCCGCGAGATCGCACCCAAAGGCGCCGAAGTGGAGGGTACGATTGTCGAGAGTGACCCCGGCGGACGAGTGAGGGACCGAGCTACTCTGGCCGTCACAATGACCCAGTTGCACCTTGGGGGCGGCCGCGTAGCCCAGATTTCGACCGGCGCGGTCGCCCATGAGGCAAACGCCACGAAGGCCAAAGACGCAGCCAAGATTGGAATTGGCAGCGGTGTTGGTGCGGCGATCGGTGCCATCGCCGGAGGAGGCAAGGGCGCTGCCATCGGCGCGGCCGCGGGGGCGGGAGCCGGAACCGGGGTGGTGCTTGCCACGCGCGGGGATCCGGCCGTCATCCCCAGTGAAACCGTCCTGCACTTCGCGCTTAGAGCGCCGGTAACGTTGGCCTGGTCAAGGTAGATACTGCACAGCGGCCGACCGACCGCGAGTGGCCAGGTGCTGAATCCCGGGCTCAAGAATCAACTCTTCTGGGCGGGAAGCTGCCCGCCACAGCGTCGGCGAGACGGTGTCTTGGGCGCCGGTGTGGTCGGCGGCCCTGCGCAATGCGACAGGTCAGGCGCGCGCGGTTCCCTTCGCCCCGGGCACCAAAGCGTGAGTTGTTATTGCAGTTACCGCGGTTTTCAACCATACTGAGCAAATCGCAAGGACTGGGAACTTATGAACGTCCTGCTCATCTATCCGCAATGGCCGGATACTTTCTGGAGTTTCAAACACGCGCTGCCGTTTCTGGGCAAGCGCTCGCCTTATCCGCCGCTGGGGCTGCTCACCGTCGCTTCCTTACTGCCGGAGCACTGGAAGAAACGGCTGGTGGACACCAGCATACGCCCGCTCACCGATGCTGATCTGAAGTGGGCGGACATCGCGTTCCTGAGCGGGATGCTGGTGCACAAGCGCGAACTTCTGGGGATCCTGGCGCGCTGCCGGCGGCGTGGCCTTCGGACGGTGATCGGCGGGCCGGTGTGCAGCAGCGTGCAAGAGCTCCCACTTTATGCCGACCACGTGGTGATCGGCGAAGCCGAAGAGTTGATCGCCCAACTGGCGGCCGATCTGGAGCGCGGAACGGCCAAGCTGGTCTACCAGGCGAGCGAGCTTCCGGACCTGACCAAGACGCCATTGCCCGCGCTGGACCTGATCAACCCCAACCACTACGCCGCCATGGCCGTTCAGTATTCGCGCGGCTGCCCGTTTAACTGCGAGTTCTGCGACATCATCAAGATTTATGGGCGCGTGCCCCGGACAAAGTCGCCGGCCCAAATGGTCAGCGAAATGGAGCAGCTCTACGAACGGAAGTGGCGGGGTTCGGTCTTCATCGTCGACGACAATTTCATCGGCAACAAGAAGAAGGTCAAGGAGATGCTGCCGGTGCTCGCGGAGTGGAACTTGCGGCACGGACGCCCCTTCACCTTCTTCACCGAAGCCTCGGTCAATCTTGCCGACGACGCGGAGCTGTTGCGAATGATGCAGGAGGCCGGCTTCACCCGGGTCTTCTTGGGCATCGAGACGCCCGTGGAAGCGAGCCTGAAGGAGGCCGGCAAGCCGCAAAACACGAAACGGAATCTGGTCGATAACGTTCGCCGCATTCAGAGCTACGGCATGGAGGTGATGGGCGGCTTCATCGTGGGCTTTGACAACGACCCAGCGGACATCTTCGACCGGCAGGTGGAGTTCATCCAAGAAAGCGCCATCCCGCTGGCGATGGTTGGCTTGCTGCTGGCGTTGCCGGGCACGCAGCTCTACTGCCGCCTACTGCGGGAAGGCCGCATCCTGGACGAGGGACACGGCGACAATATGCGCCCGCGGTTGAACTTCATCCCCAAGATGGACGCGCAGAAGTTGGTTGCCGGCTACCAGTCCATCCTCCGGCGCATTTACCATCCCAGCGCTTACTACGAGCGCGTGCGGCGGTTCCTGTCCCAATACTCTCCCGCGCACAGCCAGCATTACGCGGTCTCGGACTATCTCGCGCTGGCCCGCTCGATCCTGAAGCAGGGGGTATTCGGGAAAGCCCGCACCAGTTATTGGAAGTTCTTTCTGGAGGCGGCCACCCGCTACCGCCGATCTTTTGGAACGGCCATCACATTGGCCATCATGGGGCATCATTTTCAGGTGTTGACCGAGCGAGTCTGCCGGGCTGACCAAGAGAATTGACGGCGGCTGGGCCACGAAACGACTTTCAGGTTAGGCCGCGAGGATCCAGCAGCCGGTCCAGTTCGGAGACCGGAACTCCGCTGCACTCCAAAGCGACATCCCGGATGCTCCGCCCGCTTGCGCTCGCTTCCGCAACCAACTCCGCTGCTTGGTCATAGCCGATAACCGGGACCAGCGCGGTGGCCACGCCCAGAGATTGCTCGACGAAAGCCGTAGTTCGATCACGGTTCGCCCCCAGTCCCTGCACCAGCCGGACCGCGGAGTTGTGGGTGCCAGTGGTCAGCAGTTCGATTGAATCCAGCAGGTTCCAGGCAATCAAAGGCATCATCCCATTTAATTCGAAGTTGCCGGCCGCCGCGCACCAGGCGATGGCGGAATCGTGTCCGATAACCTGCGCGCAGACCATAGGTAGGCTCTCGGCGATCACCGGGTTCACCTTGCCCGGCATCATGCTGGATCCAGGCTGCGTTGCTGGGATGTGCAGCTCACCAGTGCCGCAACGTGGTCCGGAACCGAGCCAGCGGACATCGTTGGCGATCTTGATGAGTGATAACGCATAGTTTCTCAGGGAGGCGGATAGGAAGGCCGCGGCGTCGGGCGCGCCCTGCGCTTCAAAATGGTTCACGGCTTCGCGGAAGGGCAGTCCAGTTCCGGAAGCCAGTTCTGCAATTACGGCGGCCGCAAAGCCAGCGGGGGCGTTGAGCCCAGAGCCTACCGCGGTGCCTCCGAGAGCCAATTCGCACATTCCCGGCATCGCCGCTTCCACTCGTTGCCGCGACAATTCGACCTGGCGTGCGTAACCCGAGAACTCCTGGCCCAACCGAATGGGGACAGCATCCTGAAGGTGCGTGCGGCCGATTTTGATTACGTCGTGGAACTGGCGGGATTTCGCCGTCAGAGCCTCCTGCAATGCGCTCATCGCTGGCAGCAACTGATCACGGACCGCTTCAACCGCAGCCACATGGAGGGCTGTGGGGATCACATCATTGCTCGACTGTCCACGGTTGACCTCGTCGTTCGGATGGGCGTCGGCAAGTCGACCGATGACCTCGTTGGCATTCATGTTGGTTGACGTGCCGCTGCCGGTTTGGAAGACGTCCACAACAAAGGCATCGTCGTGCATGCCCTCCGCAACGGCATTGGCTGCTGGTTCAATGGCAACAGCCTTAGCGGGTGACAAGTATCCTTTCTGGCCATTGACCCGAGCCGCAGAGGCCTTAATCAGGCCCACGGCTCGCAGAAACGGCCGCTGAAAGCGCATATTGCTGATACGAAAATTCTCAACCGCGCGGGCCGTCTGGGCCCCGTAGAGCGCATCTCTTGGCACGCGCACCTCAACCATCGAGTCGCGTTCGATCCTGTGGTGTTGTTCCATGAACGCCGCTCCTTGCCCAAACCTGCGATCGTTCGCGGGCCCACGGCCCCGCTGAACCGCCAACGCAGCGCCTATTCGAGCGCGGCCAGAATCTGGTCCAGCGAAACGGCAGCGAACGTTGTAGCGTAATCGGACATTCCGTAGGGAATGACGACCTGTCGGCCATGCAAGAGGCTTCCGCACGAGTAAACAACATTGGGGACGTAGCCGTCTCTCTCGGCTTCATTCGGTTCCAGCAATGGCTCGGAGAGCCGTCCGACCACCTTGGAAGGATCGTCCCGGTCAAGCAGAACCGCGCCGATGCTGTACTTCCGCATCGGCCCCACGCCGTGGCTGATCACGAGCCAGCCGGCCTCGGTTTCAATCGGCGAGCCACAGTTGCCCAATTGGATGAACTCCCAGGGGAACTTGGGCTCCAGCAGCAGTCGCTTGCTGTGCCAGAAATGCAGGTGGTCGGAAAACATTAGGTAAAGATTCTCGGCGTCCTGCCGGCCAAGCATCGCATAGTGACCGTTGACCTTTCGAGGGAAGAGCGCCATACCCTTGTTCTCGACGGCCGGTCCATTCAACGTGATGAATTTAAACCGAAGAAACTCTGCCGTCTCGATGAACTGTGGCAGTACGGCTCTTCCGTCATACGCGGTGTAAGTCGCATAGAAAGTCTCGGCGCCGTCTTCGCCGCGGAAGAGAACAAAACGTGCATCCTCGATTCCGTTACTCTGCGAAGGAGTCACTGGGAACAGTACTCGTTCTGACAAATCCGATTCCGGCGTGAACTGCACTTCGTAATTGGATCGGGCCAGCATCAGGGTCTCTTCGGCAATCCCCTTGGCAGTCTCCAGTTCGGTTTGCGGAATCTGGTCTTCAACGCCCCGGATCGCGGCGGTCAGTTCCCCCAACGTGAAATTATCCGGCAATCCGCCGAGCACCAACCGGTTGAAGCCGCCCATAAGCCGGAGTTCTTGCAGCTTCCGTTCAAACAGGCGCTTCTCAAACGACAGACTGGGCACTTGTGATGGTTCGATGCAGTATGGGGAGGTAGCGGCCATCGTGATGCGCCCCTTGGCGTCCACGATTCCACTCCGAAACACTATCGAGGAAACGTGTCCTTCCGCGGTGGCCCGCAAGCTCAGAATGAAACGTAATGAGCCGGATGGTACGTCCGTCTGATCGAAGTGCGGCACCATGGAAGGATTGAATAACGCGGCGGCTTCGAGCGAATACTCGTGAGTGAAGTACCCGCCGAGTAATAACTTCCGTTCCTCCGACACTGTCTCGCCAGCGGGCAAGGCGGGACTCACCTCCTCGAACCGCCGGCGCAGGAACTCGTCCATCCTCAGTTGGCGATCACCGAATTCAAGTCGAATCCGCCCCAAAAGGGTGTGGACCGCCTCTTCGGGCAGAGCCATTACACGGGTGAAAATCTTCAAAGACCGATGAGCGTTCATGAGACGGAACGGCCGGGCTAGCACATGGGTGCAATCCGGCGCCAGGATCACGCTGCTGCGTCTTACATCAATCTGTTTCATGCAGCGCCTGGCTGTTTCCGGTTGGTTCGTTGAACAGCGACCGCCGGGCTCGGCGTCAGGCGCATTTCGGCAAGAGACAGCAGAAAAGCCAATGTGGATTCCGCCCCCTGGTTCTCGTTGTTCCGATCCGCGTGCAACGCATCGCGGCAGCCGCCGGTCTGAGCGCAGTAGAGTACCTCTCCGAGATCGTTCCAGCCGAAGAACCAGTCAAAGGCGCGCTGCGCCTCTTCATACCACCACGGGTCGGCCGTGGCGCGGTAGGCTTCCAGGCACGCCGAGACCGTGCTATGCGCCTCGATGGGTTGCTGGTCAAAGTCTGCGCGTATGCCGCTCCGCTCGTAGAATCCATTGCTGCCGATGGGTCGAAACCAGCCCTCGCGTGAGGTCTGAACCGTCACGAGCCAGCGCAAAGCATCGATCCCTCGCTCAGACACGCTCTGCTGTCCCGTGGCTCGTCCGGCGGCGATCAAGGCGTGAGCAAGCTTGGCGTTGTCATATGACAACTTCTCTTCAAACCACAGCCACCTAGGTTGCGCGACTTTCTCGAAGATCGTCATCAGGCGCCCCGTCAATTCCTGGCCGACTTCGCTCGCGAGCCGGTCACCATTCAAACGACGTAAGTATTCGTGAATGCCAATCAGGCCGAATGCCCACGCCCGCGGCGACGTGAAATCCGTCAACGCGGCCAGCGCATCCAGGAAGAGCTCACCAGTGATCCCACGTTCGCTCCAATCCGGTGCGCGTCCAGCCACAGTGCCCAACGCCCAAATCGCCCGGCCGTGGCTGTCTTCGGACCCCTGATTGTCCAGCCAGCGGCGGTCAATCCCAAGGAAATTGTGGAAGCGCCTCGTTCGTGGGTCGAAGGCATCGTGCAGGAACGCCATGTATGTTCGGGCCAGCGCCTCGACACGCCTCGGGGCATCTCCCATCTGGTCCAACAGAACGGCCAGAATGAGTGCGCGGGCGTTGTCGTCCGTGCAGTAGCCCTCCGAGAGATTCGGTGCGGCAAGGGCTGCGTGCTGGAGAATGCCCGTCGAATCGGTCATGTGGTAGAGATGAGACAGATTCACCTCGAGAGCTTCACGCCGCTCAGGGGCAGGCTGCCGTTGAGCGGCACCCGGTCCGTGCCCCGCCGGCCCCTGACGGCGCGCAAGTTCAAAGGAGCTCATGTACAGCCCAGCCGTGTGGCTCCACACCATCCCTCGCCCTAGCCGATAGGCGTTGGCGCTCATGTTGTTGCGGCGCCGCTCATTGCGCAACAGCGCCTTCACCTCCCGCGCAATCGCCGTAGAGTCTCCAAATGGTACCAGCACGCCGCGCTGATTCTTCAGGAGTTCGGCAGCATGCCAATACGGCGTTGAGATCACGGCTTTGCCCGCGCCAAACGCATAAGCTAATGTTCCCGAAGAAATCTGGGCTTCGTCCAGATAGGGAGTAATGTAAAGATCCGCCGCACCGAGAAACTCTGTCAGTTCTCTAAGCTCAACAAAGCGGTTATCGAAGATGACATTGTCGTCAAGTGTATTTCTCTGGACGATGGCCTCGAGACCGACGCGGTAGGCCTCCCCTCGCGCACGCACTTCGTTGGGGTGCGTGGCGCCCAGCAGGATATAGACCACGTCGGGGAACTCCGCCACGATATCCGGGAGCGCGTTGAGCACGTATTCGATTCCCTTGTTCGGAGAAAGCAGCCCAAACGTGAGCAATACCCGTTTCCCAACCACGCCACATTGAGCCTTGTAATGGTCCGAGGCGACGAAGGACACGTCGGGGATACCATGCGCGATCAGATCGATCTTGGCTTGAGGAACCCCGTACACGTCCTGCAAGATCGATTGTCCCCGTTCGGTCATTACCACCAGCCTGGTAGAGTGTGCAATCAGATTCTTCATCACCCGCTGCTGTTCAGCGTTTGGCTTGAGAAGAACGGTGTGGAGCGTGGTGACGACCGGCGCCTGTATACCTCGCAACAGGGCTAATATGTGGCTGCCGGCCGGCCCGCCGAAGATACCAAACTCATGCTGGAGCGAAACGACGTCCACGCTGCTGGAGTTCAGGAAGTCCGCCGCTCGCTGGTAAGAGTCCAGCTTCTGCTCCTCAATCTCGAAGCGAACGGCATCCGGATATTGGTAACACCCCTGGGCGTCGTTGACCGGGACCGCGAAGCACTGGCATTGGGGATGCCGCGCTGCCACAGCTCCGAGCAGGTCAGATGTAAACGTGGCAATGCCGCACTTGCGCGGCACGTAGTTGCCCAGGAAAGCGATGGTTCGAACGCCGGACTCAGTTCTCACTTTTGACCTGCCTTGTCGCCGTTATTCAGCGACCTAATCGGGGAATTGACTTCCCTCGAAGGGTGCAGACATTCTGACCTATGCTGCTTCGATCAGAGTCTGGCTTGGGAAGTCCGCCCGCTCGTTTCCTTCCCCGTCGGCGGCTTCCTGGCACCGGATACAGCGCAGCGCCCACGGCACGGCCTCCAGCCGTTTGGGGCTGATCGTGTGTTCGCAGTCCATGCAAATCCCAAAGCTGCCGTCGCGAATCCGCTCCAGCGCGGCTCGCACCTGCTGCAAAAGGACGGACGCGCTATCCAGATTTCGAATCGCCAGATCTCGCTCCGAGGCAAACTGGAGCTCGTCCATTTGATCCGCGCTCCTCTCAATCGAGATGCTCTGCCAGCTTTTTAACGCTTTAACTAGTTCCAACTCTCTTCTTTCAAGGATTCGTTGAAACTCGTTCAGCCTGACGCGTGCTTTGTTCATCGTCATTCTTATCCTTTCATCCCTCCGGCTGAACTGTCTTCCATGCACGCCGTGGACCAATCGGGGCGGTTCCCTTGGCCGGACTCATTCCCAGCCACAAGATTTACTGCCGCCAAAGGCGAAGCGACCGCATGCGGTCAGTTGACCCGGAGCGGTCAGCCTTGCAGACCCGCGCCGAGGCGTTGTGAGGCTGCCGGACGTGGACAGATATGAGCGAAGCCGACTGGAAGCGGTTGGCCCATGACGTGCCCTTATGGGAAAGCGCAGGTCCTGCTCAAAAGCGGGCGCGGCATATTGCCACCCGAAACTTCGAGGGCAGACCTCAGGTTGAGACCAAAGGAGAAGAAGGATATGAGTCTATTAAGGATAGCGACAACAATTTGTGGCATGGTGCTCATGAGCGCGATGTTCACGCCAAACGCAAGTGCAGATGCTTGGAACAGGAAGTCCGTGATCACATTTAGTGGTCCGGTAGAAATTCCGGGGGTTCACCTCAAAGGGTGGGGCGTGCTTCCGGCTGGAACGTACGTTTTCAAGATCCTGGATTCGCAGTCCAACCGCCACATCGTGCAGATTTTTAGCGAGGACGAGAAGACCGTCTATGCAACCATCCTCGCCATCCCGAACTACCGCCTCCGGGCGACCGACAAGACGGTAATCACCTTTAGGGAAAGACCGGCTGGGCAGCCCGAGGCGCTTCGGGCATGGTTCTATCCCGGCAGAAATTGGGGCGAGGAGTTCGTTTACCCGAAAGCCAAGGCAGTAGAATTGGCCAAGACCACCAATGTGCCAGTGCTATTCACTCCGACCGAGATTCCGCTGGAAGTCACCGAGCCAATCAAGTCTGCAAATGAACCGGTTGTTGCGGAACTGAAGCGGGCGCCCATCATGGCAGTCCAGCCGACCGGGGAAGAGGTGCAACTCGCCCAGGTGGTCACTCCGCCGCCTCCTCAGGAGCTCGAGCCAACATTGATGGCGCAGACGAGCCTTCCGGCGACAGCGAGCCCAGTGCCGCTGATCGGGCTGCTCGGACTGCTTGCGTTGGGCAGCGCCTTCGTCCTCCGCGCAACCGCCAATCGAATGAGATAGGAATGTTTGAATCGTCCCCGCGGCCCGCAGGGCGTTTCGGGCCGCGGGTGGAGAAGAACGGCGAGGTTGAAGCATGCGACGGAGAGTGATCCCGCCACTGGCGTTCCCGACTAAACCCCGGCGAAATGGGAATGGGCATTACGAAACCACCGCGCGGGGCCTAGCGGTACTCAACTCACCGCTATTGAACAAGGGTACTGCCTTTACGGCTGAGGAGCGGAAATCGCTAGGCCTCACGGGACTCCTTCCACCGGAGATCAGCACGCTTGCGACCCAGGTCACGCGCGCCTACCTCCAGTACGAACGGCTGCCGGATGCGTTGAGCAAGAACATTTACCTGACGGCCCTGCACGACCGGAACGAAGTGCTGTCTTACAGACTATTCTCGGAAAACCTGCGCGAGATGATCCCCATCGTCAACGACTTAACCGTCGGCATGGCAATGGCGCAATACCACCACGAATGCCGGCCTCCGCGGGGCGTCTACCTTTCAATCGATCATCCGGGCGAGATCAAGGAGGCGTTCTCCAACCTCGGCCTGGGCCCCAACGACGTCGACCTGATCCTTGCGACCGACGCGGAGCACATTCTGGGCATCGGTGATTGGGGCGTGGGCGGCATTGAAGTTGCGATCGGCAAGCTGGCAATCTACACGGCCGCAGGAGGCCTTGACCCAACCCGGGTGATCCCAGTAATGCTCGATGTCGGAACCAACCGGGAAACCCTGCTGAACGATCCTATGTACATTGGAAGTCGGCATGCCAGGATCCGCGGGCAGACGTACGACGATTTCCTCGACAACTATGTCAATGTCGTGACGCAGTTGTTTCCGAACGCACTGTTGCAATGGGAGGACTTTGCACCGGGGAACGGAAGGCGCATCCTCGAAAAGTATCGCGGCCGGATCTGCACTTTCAACGATGACATGCAGGGGACCGGTGCAATCACGCTGGCGGCCGTGATCTCCGCCGTCCGCGTTTGCGGGACGCCGCTCCGCCACCAGCGCGTGGTCATCTTCGGCGCTGGGACGGCGGGCATTGGAATCGCCGACCAGATTCGCAATGCGATGGTGCGCGACGGGCTTTCAAGAAGCGAAGCAACAAAGCGCTTCTGGTGTGTGGACCGCCAGGGGCTGCTTACCGCCGATATGGCCGGCGAACTACGCAGCTATCAGTTGAGCTACGCTCGGCCTACGGCCGATCTCGAGCGCTGGCAACATGACGACGCCGGTGGCGGCGTGAGTCTTGCCGAGGTAGTCCGCAGAGTGAAGCCGACAATGCTAATTGGAGCTTCGACAGCCTCGGGCAGTTTCACCGAGGCCATCATTAAGGAGATGGCGGCGCATACCGAGCGGCCAATTATCTTTGCGCTCTCCAATCCTCCGGTGCGGGCTGAGGCGAAACCCTCTGATCTGATTGCCTGGACCGATGGGAGGGCGCTGATCGCCACCGGCAGCCCCTTTGCTCCGGTCACCTATAAGGGGGTGACACACGTCGTCGCTCAAGTGAATAACTCCATGTTGTATCCGGGCCTGGGCCTTGGGGTGGTGGTCTCGAGAGCCCGCAGGGTCAGTGAAGGAATGCTTTTTGCGGCGGCGAGTGCTGTGTCCAGCCTCGTGACTGTTCGCCAGCCAGGCGCGTCGCTGCTCCCTTCGATTGACAATTTGCGCAGTGTGTCGGCCACGGTAGCCGTAGCGGTGGCCGAGGCTGCCGACGCGGAGGGCTTGGCCAGAGTCAGGTTGGATGACGTCGTGCAACAGGTGCAGGATGCGATGTGGCAACCGGAGTATGGCCACGTTGTAGCAGTCTGATGGAAACGGAGAGAAAACATGAAAATGCTGTTCTGGCTAGGACTTGTGGTGCTAATTTTGGGGGGCTTGTCGTTCTTCGTCCCGATTCCCCGCAGTGAGCGGGGAGGTTTCTCTGCCGGTGGCATCGCCATTGGCGTCGAAACCCGTCATTCAGAAACGGTATCGCCGTTCGTGAGTGGCTTGATCACCTTGGCTGGCGCCGGCATGATGATCGCAGGGAAGAGGAAAAGCTAATGGCCTGGAGACTTCTGACGACGCTGCTTGTGTGTGGCTTTGCCCTGACGTGGGCTCCGGCGGCGGACGCCTCCTGGGACCACAACCAGCGCAAAGGAGACAACAACCAAAAGGCCGGCAAAGAGCAGGCAGGCATCCCTGCGACGACGGAGCCAGTGTTTGGCCCACGCGACCGTGAAATCATCAGCGGTTACTATCGGAACCGTCACTCCAACCTGCCGCCTGGACTGGCGAAGCGCGGCGGCAAGTTGCCGCCTGGCCTCGAGCGACAACTCGAGCGCAATGGCACTCTCCCGCCAGGACTTCAAAAGCGCCTTGAGCCCTTCCCATTGGAGTTGAGCCGGCAACTGGCACCTTTGCCCCCCGGCTACGTCCGCGGCGTGATTGGCGGATCGGCGATCGTCGTCAACCGGCGCACTTGGGCGATTGTCGATGTCATCCACGGCGTACTAAAGAGTTCAGGCATGTAGCGCTTCGGTCTACTCCCTGCGAGCGCAGGGAAGGAGCCGCTATGCGGAGAACACTATTGCGGGTAGGAGACTACAGGATTGCACGGGCGGGCGCCCTCCTGGTCGTTCTCCTGATTGCATTGGGGGGCTACGCTCGATATCATGTTGCGCCGCCAAGCAGCGGTCAAGATCAGGGATCTTACCGCATTTCGGTGGACGTTGACCTTGTGTTGTTGCAAGCCACGGTGCGCGACGGAAAAGGCCGGCTCGTGTCTGATCTGCGCGAGCAGGACTTTCAAGTTTACGAGGACGGCGTTCCACAACGCATCCGGTTTTTCCAACGCGAAGACGTTCCGGTCACTGTAGGGCTAGTTGTCGACCACAGCGGAAGCATGGGACCGAAGCTCCGCGACGTGATCACCGCCGCCAGAACTTTCGTGCAGTCCAGCAACCCGAAAGATGAAATGTTCGTCGTCAATTTCAATGAGAAGGTGATCCTGGGCTTACCCGGCGCCATCCGCTTCACGAATCGCTCCGACGAACTTGAGCAGGCGATCTTGAAAACGCCTGCGACGGGCCAGACGGCGCTTTACGACGCCGTGGCCGAGGCGCTAGAGCGCTTGCAGGCAGGCAGCCGCGACAAGAAGGTGCTGATCGTTATCAGCGATGGCGCGGACAACGCGAGTGCTCGCACTTTGGGTGAAACCTTGGAGATGGCTGGGAGATCGAGCGCTGTTATCTACACGGTGGGCATCTTCGATGCGGCCGATCCCGACCGGAATCCGGGCGTACTCCGCCGCCTCGCCCGGACGGCGGGTGGTGAGGCTTTTTTCCCCGGCCAACCGAACGAGGTCGTAGCGGTTTGCGAGCGGATCGCCCAAGATATTCGTAATCAGTACACCATCGGATATGTTCCCTCTAATCCGGCGCCTCCCGGTACCTATCGGACTATTCGAGTAGTCGCGCGCGCGGCGGGCGGCAGTAGGCTCTTCGTGCGCACCCGTGCCGGTTACATTGCAGGTGGCGCTGCGCAACCAGCGGATCTAAAGGACGCGAAGTGAGGCTCGTGGTTACCGAAAAGTCGATGAGGCAACTTCTATGGTGGGTCCAGCGGCTACTCTTTGCCGGCGCCGCCTTGGCTCTGGGTTACTGCGGTTTCATCATGGTTGATGCCTGGATCTTCCAGAGCCGAGCAAGCCACGAGCTCGAGAGCCGGCTGCATGACCAGCGCGCGGCTTACTCCGGCACGCTGAGGATGGATCCGGCCGTTTCACCGGAGGTCCAGGCGGTTGCGCCAGACGGGTTGATCGGCCGCATTGAGATCCCTCGCATCGGCCTTTCGGCGGTCGTTTTCCAAGGAATTGACAAGGAAACTCTTCGCCTCGCCGTCGGCCATATACCCGGCACGGCACTGCCGGGTCAACTTGGCAACGCGGGGCTTGCCGGGCACCGCGACACCTTCTTCCGGCCGCTTCGAATGATACTTCAAAACGATCTCATCACGGTTACGACGCTGCGAGGCGAGTACCGCTACCGTGTGGTGTCCACGAGAGTGGTGGGTCCAGCGGAAGTCTCGGTATTGCGTCCAACCGCAAACGAGACACTGACCTTGGTTACCTGTCATCCTTTCAATTTCGTCGGCGCGGCTCCCAACCGCTTCGTCGTTTTCGCAGAACGTGTTAAGGAATCAGCGGTGGCTCCGCTGGACCGTTCGCGATGATGCTGGCGCCCCAATGCGATCCAGGGTGTCTCCGCTATTGGCTTGAATTCGAAGCGCAAGAAACCGTCTTGGGCGTTTTTGACGGGATATGGCGCACGGGCTCCCTGGCGCGATTACAACCCTGCGGAGAGGTGGTTGTGAGATCGGGCTTCCGGGGAGCCACACCCCAAAACCACACCCCCCCGCCGCCCCGTTTCTCTTGACGCCATAGCCGTTTGCGCCTGCCCGCTATCCCAAACATTCTTACGTCTATGCGTTTCGGGGCGGTTCTACGGTTGGAATGGTGCGAATCGCGCCACGCGCTCAACCGCCTCGGTTCAGCCCGTTGGCCACTTTGAACCCTCCGAACTCTCCGTTTTCACCGTTGACAGCCCCGCGTTTGTTGACAGACTGACTGAGAGCGTAGCTCGGTTGGGGATTTCGAACGGCCTGCGATTACGTCGAGGAGACAGCGACCTCCGCCGCAAAGAGCTGAGAGGCTAGCCGCGTTCTAGTTGCGCCTTCCGGCCGTGTTTCTCAAGTGTTCGATCGACAGACTCGTGGGCGCACCGGTATAGCAATTGACTGCGGTGAGCTTCGTGCCCGAAGGATCTAGCCCCGTCACTCTAACGACCAGGACTGTCCCATTCTTGCGTGGGATGGCAACCGTCTTCCCGACAATGCAGTTCGGGAAGTCCGTCCGCTTGATGAACTGGTCTATCGACTCAACGCGACGGAGATTGTCGGAGTTCTCGATTATGGCTGCGATCTGCGAAATGAACCGGTTCCGCCGATTCTCAGGCGAGGCGAAGAGAATAATCCTTGCCTTTGCGCGACTCACCGCTACGTTGATCAGCCGCGGCCCAAGGTCTTCGTTGTTCAAGAAAGAGTTGTCGGCAGCAACGACGTCGAAAATGACAGTGTCACGCTCGCTTCCTTGGGCGCGATGCACCGTGGACACTTGCACGCGCTTATAGCCTGCATTTCGCAGTTTCTGCCGAATCAGCGTGCGCTGTGCGCGGTACGGAGTAATCACCAGGATATCGTCCTGCTGGAGCCTATCCATCAGCCGATCGACAAACTTGACAATCTGCTCGGCTGTCTCGTATCGAATCCAGCCACCCATGCTCTGGCTGTACTTGGCTTCCGCATCAGTCGGGACCAAGTAAGCGTTACGTCTGCCGTGACCCTGGATGTGGAACGGTTCACGCTCGGACAGCCATTTCGGGTCTCTGCGTTTGTCGGCTGCTACCTTCAATCTGCCACCATAAAATGTGTGGCTCACCAATGCGCAGATTGAATCTGCCATCCGAGATTGTTCGTCGAGGAAGCAAGTACATGAAGCTCTTTCAGGCATGCGTTCGAAAGGCGATTTCCGGAGCCACTCCCTGGCATCCGGATGATCGGACTTGACAACCGGCGCAAGTTGCCGCGGATCGCCAGCGAACAGAATGTGCTTCCCCAAACCGACGAGACTGAGCGCATGGACGATCGAAACCTGGCTTGCCTCGTCGAATACGACAAGATCGTATGGTGTCAGCTGCCGCAGATCGTCGTAACGGAATGCGGCGCCCGTGGTCGTCATAGCAGCCAGACGAGCCCGCCGCAAGGCATCGGCCGCCTGCTTCCACATCTCGTTTTGGATACCTTCGACCTCAGCTTTCCAGCGTGCGTAACGCTGGGCCTCGCCCTTTGCCGGTTCATTCTTGTGCAGCTCCAGGAGCCGCTGCAGGAGGGTTAAGTCCTTCATGGGAAGCAAGTGCTCGCGCCCTTCATAGTAACGGGGGATAAAATGACTTCCAATGCGCAAACAGCTCTTCCGAAGCGGCGACGGTTGCGGCTGGCTTGCTGTTACTTTCGCCAGAGCGTTATCGACGGCCACGATTGCTTGGTCAACAGCAGAGTTCGTGGTGGAAAGGAGCAGGATCCGTGTCGATGGAGATCTCCAAAGGGTGCTGGCCAGCAGGGCTCCGAGGGTGGTGGTCTTTCCTGTGCCCGGCGGCCCCCACAGGAAGCTAGTTTTCCATGCCGGGAGGGAAAAAGCATCCCGCTGACGCTGTCTCAACCACGGGAATGGAGAAGGATCAGCAGCCCGCTGTGGGATCTGGATGTTGTCTCTAACGAAACTGTTCCACCAATTAAGACTCTTCTCAGCGAATTCCGCACTCGACCACAAATCCCTGATCTTTTGCAGATATTGGATAGGGTAGATCCTCAGTTCCTTGCCAATGGCCGGTAGCGGGCCGGTGAGGAACCGGAGAATGACGAATTCCTCCTCAGGCACGACAGAGAGCACGTCAGCGGTTGCCCTGGGGCCATCTTTGCCTACAAGCCACCAAGCGTACGCCCCCTCGAGGGATTCGTCGAGTCGGCCACCATATTGAACAGGGGAGAGCCATACCTTCCAGACTGCCCGTTCCTGTTGGACAGCTTCAACGGTGAATCTCTCGGGTTTCTGCGATTCCATCAACTCAGCGTCGAGTGCTTCCAGGATCTCGTCTTCCGGTGCCATTGTTGGTTATTTAGTTCTTATATTATATGGGTCTGATCGTCGCAGTGGACGTTGAGGTAGGCCAATCCCTCGAAATTCAACCTAACGCAGCATCACTCGATCGCGACGTACTTTACCGATTAGGAGCGCGCCCTGGTTGGTCACTTTCGAACTCGCACGAGTGTCTATTGACACAGCCAGACGAAGCCCCGGGCCGCCCAGGGGGAACCGTTCTGGGCCGGAAGGACCGGCACACACAAATTTCCGAGAGTGCCTAAAGCGTGACAACCTCATCGAAATCGCCAGCCTGCTGGCTGTCTCTTACCAGGACCAGCAGCGGATTCGGCACATGGAAAGGGCCGCCAAACATGCTCCGAAACTAGCCCACCATGGAAGGCTTGAGTTTCGACATCGTGCAAAAGTCTCCGGCGCGCCGGTTCCCCTGGGCCGTGGGTTCGGTGTGGATGGACCGTCGCCGAGATCCTATCGAATCCCATGCGGTTCTTCGTCGCCGGCGAGTGCTCGCTGATCATCTCCTCGGGGGTTTGAGCTCAGCGTCGAAACGCCGAGAATGCGCGTCATGCTATTCGTCGCCTCGCCGCGGGCCGCACCGTCGTCGACGTGCCCGGCTCGACCACCTCACCCCTCAAAATCCACGCCCCAGGTTCAACCCTTACCGACCGCCGCCAAGCTTACCGCGGAGGCGAACTCATTCTCTCCAGCGGCTCCAGCTACGGCGCCCGGGTCGCCAACGTCGGCCCCGCCGACACCCCTCTGGCTGGTCCGGCGTCATTAAAGTCGAAACCCCCGCCGGCACCACCCTCCGCTAGGGCTTGCCGTACGCCAAACCTCAGGACGCATGGCCATCCGGACGCTCTTGGGGCATGGTAAACGCTGCCATGAGTGCGGCCGCGCTGACCCATGCATCCAGACGCTCGTTGGGCGCGCATCTCCGGAGTCAGGCCCCCGTTCGGAAGCTTCCTTCCCAGTTGGTTTGCTTCCCGTTGTATTCTGATCTATTGGACATCGGCCATGGATCGTGTGCCTAGTGCTCTGGTGCAAGACCGCTGGTTGTCGGTCGAAGAATTGACCCTCTACCTCGGGATCAAGCGGGACACTGTCTACAAGTGGATTACGCGGCGCAACATGCCCGCTCACAAGGTCGGGCGCCTATGGAAGTTCAAGCGAGAGGAAGTGGACACGTGGGTGCGCAGCGGCGCCGCAAGGGATCTCGGCAAGTAAAGGAATGCAGACGCAGAACACAGCAGAGGAGATCCGGGATCGACTCTCCGGTATCGCGGACTTGTACCACCGGCTCGTGCTGGTAGTTGGCCCTTCAAAGAGCGGGAAAACTACCGTGCTCCGGGCGCTTGCTGCGGCCGACGGTCTGCCTCTGGTCAACGTGGGCGTCGAGCTTTCCCGACGACTCTTGGATTTGACCGAGCGCCAGCGTGCGTTACAGGTGCCAAGATTGCTGGAGGAGGCGGTTGGGTCAATTTGTGCTGACGTCGTCCTGCTTGACAATACCGAGATCCTCTTTGCATCCCCGCTTAAACAGGATCCACTCCGGCTCTTGCAGGCACTATCGCGCAACAGAACGATCGTCGCTGCCTGGCTGGGGACCGTCTGTGACGGCTACTTAACCTACGCCATCCCGGAGCATCCGGAATTTCGGCGATACCCTTCGGATGGCTTGGTAATAGTTCCTCTTGACCAAGGCGATCGAGCCGAACAGGTACAGAGATGAAATACGGCGACCTTATTCAATTCGAACCGATTGAGTCCGTAGTACAACTCCGCCATGCGGACCACCTGAACGTGGCCAAGCAGCTGGTGTCCACCTACGTCATTTCAGAGGAGATGGCAGAGAAGCTGAAGTCCTTGGTCATCCCGGATCTTCAATTTGACGCTCCTGCCGACAACAAAGGCCTAATGGTCGTCGGCAACTATGGCACAGGTAAGTCCCACCTGATGTCGGTTCTCTCCGCGATCGCCGAGGATGCCTCCACTTTGCCGCTTGTCCGTTCCGATGACGTAGCCGATGCGGCACAAAAGATCGCCGGGAAGTTCAAGGTCATTCGCACCGAAATCGGCGCAGTCACCATGTCGCTCCGGGACATCTTGACCGCTGAGATCGAAGAGCATCTGGCTAAACTGGGGGTTAGCTACACGTTCCCTCCGGCGAGCGCCATAACAAACAACAAGCGCGCCTTCGAAGAGATGATGGCGCTGTTCCATCGCAAGTACCCTGACCAGGGCCTGCTCGTTGTTGTCGACGAACTCCTGGATTATTTGCGCAGCCGCAAGGATCAGGAGTTGATCCTGGATTTGGCTTTCCTTAGGGAGATCGGCGAGGTCTGTAAGGACTTGCGTTTCCGGTTCATCGCAGGTATCCAGGAAGCAATCTTCGACAGTCCCCGCTTCTCTTTTGTCGCTGACAGCATTCGCCGCGTAAAGGACCGGTTTGAACAGGTCCTCATCGCCCGCAGCGATGTGAAGTTCGTCGTCGCTGAACGGCTCCTGCGCAAAACGCCCGCTCAACAGGCGCAGATCCGAGAGTACCTGCTTCCCTTTGCCAAGTTCTACGGCAACATGAACGAGCGCATGGACGAGTTCGTTCGGCTGTTCCCGGTGCATCCCGATTACATCGACACGTTCGAACGAGTCACCGCCGTCGAAAAGCGGGAAGTGCTCAAGAGCCTTTCGATCGCGATGCGGAAGAAGCTGAACGAGCCGGTGCCGGCAAATGAGCCGGGACTGATCGCCTACGACAATTACTGGAACACGCTGCGGGAAAATCCGTCCTTCCGTGCGGTGCCGGATATCCGCGCCGTCATTGATTGCAGCCAGGTTCTGGAATCCCGCGTCGAAGCGGCTTTCCCGATGAAGCCGTTCAAGCCCATGGCGCGGCGGATCATCCATGCGCTCTCGGTTCACCGGCTCACTACCGGCGACATTCACGTCCCGGTCGGACCCAACGCGGCGGAGCTGAGGGATACGTTGTGTCTCTACCAGCCCGAGGTTGCCGCAATGGGAGGCGAAGCCGCTGCCGACCTTCTCACTCATATTGAAAATGTCATCAGCCTTATCAAGAGCACCGTCAGCGGGCAGTTTATCTCGCAGAATCCAGACAACGGCCAGGTTTATCTCGACCTGAAGAAGACGGAAGACTATGACGCGCTCGTCGAAAAGCGCGCAGAGACCCTCGATTCCACCCAACTGGACCGTTACTACTATGAGGCGCTCAAACGGGTGATGGAGTGTACGGACCAGACCTACGTGAGCGGCTACGGAATCTGGGAACACGAGCTGGAATGGACCGAGCGCAAGGTCACCCGGCGGGGATACCTCTTCTTCGGGGCGCCCAACAACCGGTCCACAGCCGCACCCCCACGGGACTTCTACTTGTACTTCCTCCAACCATTCGACCCACCCAGGAAGAACTGGGAAGAAAGGAAGGACGAGGTTTTCTTCCGGTTGAATCTCGGTGGAGACGAAACCTTTCGCGCTATCTTACGCAATTACGCGGCCGCGGTGAACCTCGCTTCCACGTCCTCCGGAAACGCGAAAGAGGCCTATGAGAGAAAAACCTCGAATTTCCTGCGTGAACTGGTGAAGTGGCTCCAGGAGCACATGACCACCGCCTTTGAAGTCACCTATCAGGGCAAGAGCAAGCCGCTGTTGGCGTGGGTGAAGGGCAAAGCGCTTGGCAGTGGCGGCCGCATCAACGTTCGGGACGTGGTCAACATCGTGGGTTCAGTGTGCCTCGCGCCCCACTTTGAAGAACTGGCGCCTGCCTACCCCACCTTCTCGCTCCTCATCACCACGGCCAACCGCGAACTGGCCACCCAGGACGCGCTGAAATCGATCGCCGGCGGTCCCCGGACCAAGCTCGCCGCCGCAGTGCTCGATGCGCTCGAACTGCTCGATGGGGACCGCCTGGACGCCTCGAAGTCAAAGTACGCCAGCCACATCGTCGATACGTTGAAGAAGAAGGGGCATGGCCAGGTGGTCAATCGCAGCGAACTCGTCCACGAGGTCTACGGCGTGGAATACTTCGCCCCAGATCAGTTCCGCCTGGAACCCGAATGGTTGGTAGTGCTCCTGGCCGCCCTGGTCCATTCCGGTGACCTGGTGCTCGCCGTTCCCGGCAAGAAGCTCGACGCGACCAACCTTGCCCAGTTGACGGCGACCCCGCTCGACGAACTCGTCAACTTCAAGCATATCGAGCGGCCTAAGGACTGGAACCTTCCCGCCCTGAAGGCCCTTTTCGAGCTATTGGGTCAGCCTCCCGGCTTGGCTCAGGCGCTCACGCAAGGCGGCGAACAGGCCGGCAATGCGGTGAGAACCCTGGCCGGAGAATCCAAGCGGCTGACGGAAAGGATCGTCCAGGCTCAGCAAGTGCTCCAAAGCGGACTGAAACTCTGGGCTCGCAATCTGCTCTCGCCCGAGGAGGCGGAGGCGCTGCGCCGCCGGATGGACGATACCAAGCAGTTTTTGGAATCCCTCCAGGTTTACACAACGGCCGGCCAACTGAAGAACTTCCGCTACGAACCCCAGGACGTCGCCGCGAAACGCGATGGCCTGGATGCTCTAAAACAGGTGGAGGCATTTCAGGCTATCGCCGCAGAGTTCGGACCACTTGCTTCCTATCTGGCGACGGCGGAAGCCGCCCTGCCGAGCGATCAAGATTGGATCAAGAAGGTCCAGGGAGTACGCCATGCATTGCTCTCCGGCATGCTCGATGCCGGGAAACGTGAATCGCAATCATTCCGCCAGCAAGGTCTTCAACAGCTCGCCAAGCTGAAAAAGGATTACATCGAGCTTTACACCGCGGCGCACACGCGGGCCCGCCTGAACGCCAAGGACGACAAGCTTAAGTCCAACTTGTCAAAGGACGCGCGTCTGGGACAGTTGCAGCGGCTCTCCACGATCGAATTGATGCCCCGGCAACAGCTCGCGGACTTTCAGAATCGCTTGGGGCAATTGCGTACCTGCTTTGCGCTCACCGACAAGGACCTCGACGCCTCGCCGGTGTGCCCGCACTGCAATTTCCGGATTGTGACCGAGCCGGATCAGGCTTCCGCCGCACAAATCATCAGAGCGCTCGAAAACGAATTGGACCGGCTGCATGAGAGCTGGACCAAGACCCTGCTCAGCAATCTGGAGGACCCGACCACCCAACAGAACCTCAGCTTGCTGAAGCCGGCGCCCCGCAAGATTGTCCGCGAGTTTCTCGCCACCCGCGCACTCCCTGAGGATGTCAGTCACGACTTTGTGGCCGCGCTCCAGGAGGCGCTGTCCGGCTTGTCTAAAGTGGTGGTCACCACGGAGAATCTCCGTGCGGCTTTGCTTGCCGGCGGGTCGCCCGCCACGCTGCCCGAATTGAAGAAGCGCTTTGAGGACTTCCTGGTGGAGATCAGCAAAGGGAAGGACCCCATGAAAATCCGCATCGTGCTGGAGTGAGCAGGAATGGCGGCGCGCTACACAGACAAGGAGATCCAGCAATTGCTCGCGGAGCGAAAGCCGCTGCCCGACGACTACCGCAAGAAGTTGAAGCTGCGCGACAAACGCGGCCATCGAGAAGCGGAACTCCCCATCACAGGCGCGTCCGGGAACGAGTTCCGCCTGATTGCCCGGCAAAGCAACCTGAACGTCCTGGACTTCTCCATCATCTTGGCCGTTTGCCCGCCGGGAAGCAACCAGCTCTTTCGTCTGCGCCGGCACAATGGAAAGAGCCACGAGCACACCAACCAGATCGAAGGCAACACGTTCTACGACTTCCATATCCACAGGGCGACCGAGCGGTACCAGGAGTTGGGGATGCGCGAGGACACGTACGCCGAGCCCACCGGCCGGTTCGCCGACTACCACAGCGCCTTGCGGTGCTTGATTGACGATTGCGGATTCGAGACGCCGCCCAATCCGCAGATCCATCTTTTTGAGGAGGGCGAAGCATGAACCCCGCTGCAATCGAAAGATCATTCCGTGAGAAGGTATGCGCGAAGGTCCGCATCGTCCTGGAAGGCGAGGAACGCTTCCGCGTCTTTACCCCATTCCTATTTGAAGACGGCGACCACCTCGCCATCGTCCTCAAAAAGCAGCAGAACACCTGGGTCCTTTCAGATGAGGGACACACCTATATGCACCTCACCTACGATCTGGACGAGAGAGACTTCCAGAAGGGAACCCGGCAGAAGATCATCAGCAACGCGCTCTCTGCCTTCCGCGTCGAGGACCGGGACGGCGAACTGATCGCGCGCGTCTCGGAGGAACGTTTTGGCGACGCCTTGTACAGCTTCGTGCAGGCGCTACTCAAGGTCACCGACGTTACTTTTCTCACCCGCGAACGTGTGCGCTCAACTTTCATGGAAGACTTCCAGGCGCTCATCGAGGAGACCGTTCCGGAGACCCGGCGCGCGTTCAACTGGCACGATCCTCAGCGCGACCCGCAAGCCAGCTACACCGTGGACTGCCGTATCAACGGCATGCGGAAGCCTTTGATGGTGTTCGCGCTGCCCAACGACGACCGCACCCGTGACGCCACCATTGCGCTGCTGCAATTCGAGAAGTGGGGCTTAGCCCACCAGTCGATGGGCATCTTCGAGGATCAGGAACAAATCAACCGAAAGGTCCTAGCCCGGTTCACCGACGTCTGCGAGAAGCAATTTTCCAGCCTGACCGGCAACCGGGAGCGCATTGTCAAATACTTGAAAGAAACCATCCAAGCCAATGGCTAACGGAGGATCAAGGGACATGGCGCACCAACTGGATCACCAGCCCTCCCTGCTCACATGGGAACCCAAGGAGAAGAATGGCCCGGTCGAATGCCTTGGCCTGACGTTCGAGAGCGACGAGGCGCGGCGCGCCTACTTCCTGGAGCGGCTGCGCGAGAAGCTGAAGGACCCCGAATTCCGCAAGATCGAGGGTTTTCCCCTTGGCACGGACGAGGACATACTCCGCCTGTCCGATCCTCCCTACTTCACCGCGTGTCCGAATCCGTTTCTGGAAGACTTCGTCCGATGCTACGGCAAACCGTATGATCCGAGCGTCCGATACGAGAAGAAGCCATTCGCGGTGGACGTCAGCGAAGGCAAGACGGACCCGATCTACACCGCGCATTCCTACCACACGAAGGTTCCGCACAAGGCCATCATGCGGGCGATTCTGCACTATACCGAGCCCGGCGATCTTGTCCTGGATGGTTTTGCGGGTTCGGGCATGACCGGCGTGGCCGCGCAACTCTGCGGCGCGCCGGACCCGGCGTTCAAGAAGCAGGTCGAGGAAGAGTGGAAAACGGCAGGCGAAGAGCCTCCAAAGTGGGGCGCGCGCCGCGCGATTCTTGGCGACCTCGCACCGGCCGCCACCTTCATTGCAGCGAACTACAACACACCCTTTGACGTCGCCGCATTCCAGGCCGAAGCGCGGCGCATTCTCGACGAACTCAAGGCCGAGATCGGCTGGATGTACGAGACGCTCCACACGGACGGCAAGAAGAAGGGGTTCATCAACTACACGGTCTGGAGCGAGGTATTTTCGTGCCCGGATTGCGGCGGCGAAATTGTGTTCACTCGTGAGGCGCTGGATAGCAAGACACACCGCGTTGCAGATGTCATAACGTGCCCGCATTGCCGCGCACGAGCATCAAAGGAGCAAATGCAATTAACTTTTGAGACATTTGTTGATCCGGCGACAGGCGCCCCCTCACGTCGGCCTAAGCGGGTGCCAGTCTTGATTAACTACAGGGTCGCGAAAGCGACATACTTGAAAACCGCGGATGCTCAGGATGTGCAACAACTGCGCAACATTGCCGAGATGCCACTTCCGCACCAATTGCCTATTGACTCTCTTCCCGACTGTCAAATGACGCGAGTCGGCAGGATGCGAACCACGAATTCAGTTGCCGTGCATTATATGTACCTCCCCCGCGCGGCGCAGGCGATGGGGCGCCTGTGGGAGAAGGCACTCGCCGTCAAGGACGCTCGAACCCGCAACATGATCCTGTTCTTCGTGGAACAGGCGGTCTGGGGGACTTCGATTCTTGCTAGATATGCTCCAACGCACTTTTCTCAAGTAAATCAATACCTCAGCGGTGTTTATTACGTCGCATCACAGCATGCTGAGTGCAGCCCTTGGTACATCCTTGATGGGAAATTACAGCGCCTGGGTGGTGCGTTCCAGCGCCAGTTCGCTGCTTCAGGACGCACTGTGGTCACGACGGGCGACGCAGCACTGCTGCCGATTCCCGACAATTCTGTTGACTACATCTTCACGGACCCGCCGTTCGGGGAAAACATCTACTACGCCGACCTGAATTTCCTGGTCGAGTCTTGGCACCGGGTCTTTACCAATTCCGGACCCGAGGCGATCGTGGACTGCGCCAAGAAGAAGGATCTGCTGGACTACCAGGCGCTGATGCAGAAATGCCTGAAGAGGTACTATGACGTCCTGAAGCCGGGCCGCTGGATGACCATGGTCTTCCATAATTCAAGCAACGCCGTCTGGGCGGCGATCCAGGAGGCTCTGGCAGGCGCGGGCTTCGTGGTCGCCGACGTCCGAACGCTCGACAAGCAGCAGGGCTCATACCGGCAGGTCACGAGCACCGCCGTGAAGCAAGACCTGGTCATCTCGGCGTACAAACCGAATGGCGGCTTGGAGAAGCGCTTCGAGCTGGAGAAGGGCACCGAGGAGGGCGTCTGGGATTTTGTCCGCGCGCATCTCCGGCAACTGCCGGCCTTTGTCGCCAAGGACGGCAATGTCGAAATCATCGCGGAGCGGCAGCCCTACCTGTTGTTTGACCGGATGGTGGCGTTTCACGTGCAGCGAAACGTGACCGTTCCCCTTTCGGTGGGCGAGTTCTTTGCCGGGCTGTCCCAGCGATTCCCCGAACGCGACGGAATGTACTTCCTGCCGGAACAAGTCGCGGAATACGACCGGAAGCGCATGAAGGCAAGCGAAGTCCGGCAGCTCGAAATCTTTGTGCGCAATGAGAAGAGCGCCATCCAGTGGTTGCGGCAGCAACTGCTGGACAAGCCACAAACCTTCCAGGAGATTCATCCGCAGTTCATGCGGGAGATTGCGGGCTGGGAGAAGCACGAGCGGCCCATTGAACTTCGTGACCTCCTTGAGGAGAACTTCCTGCGCTACGACGGCATCGGAGAGGTTCCAAGTCAGATTCACCGGTACCTTTCGACGAACTTCCACGATCTGCGCAAGCTGCCGAAAGACCATCCGGCATTGCGGGCAAAGGCCAGGGACCGTTATTACGTGCCGGATCCCACCAAGGAACCAGACGTCCAAAAGACCCGGGAAAAGGCTCTGCTCCGTGAGTTCAGCGAGTACCGCGCATCCCCGCAGAAGAAGTTGAAAGTCTTCCGGCTGGAGGCGATTCGCACCGGCTTTCGCTGGGCCTGGCAGCAAAACGACTATGACGCCATTCTGGATGTGGCCGCCAAGATCCCCGACGACGTATTGCAGGAAGACGCCATGCTACTGATGTGGTACACCAACAGCCTCATCCGCACGGGACGCGGCGCCTGAGATGGAAGGCCTGGGTGATCGATGAAGTTGGCGGATGGAGAATGGTTCTACGACAACAGCCGGCGCTTGCGCTGCCGGGTGCTGGAGCACGTCGGCACGTGGGGTCAGCAGACGGTCCGCGTCTGGTATCCGGAAGCGCAAACCATCCTCCTGGCCGATCCAAGCCAGTTGACGCCGGTTGAAGAGCTTCGGAGCAGTTCGCAGGAGATCGCCTACGTCACCGCCGCCGCAAAAGTGGCCGATGCGCTGGAGGAGAACACGCTTCTGGCGCCGATTGAATCGTCGGTGATCCCCCTGCCTCACCAGATTCTCACACTGCTCAAAGCCGTGTCGGCGGATCGCGTCCGGCTCTTGCTCGCCGACGAAGTTGGGCTCGGCAAGACTATCGAGGCCGGACTGATCATCAAAGAACTCAAGTTGCGCGGTCTGGTGCGGCGGGTTCTTGTCGTTGCGCCGAAAGGCTTGGTGAGTCAGTGGGCCGCCGAGATGCGGCTGCACTTCGGCGAGGAGTTCCGCCTGCTGCTGCCCAGCGATTTTCCGGCGTTCCGCCGCGTGGCCGGGCATGACAACGTGTGGAAGATGTACGACCAGATCATCTGCCCGCTGGACTCTGTGAAGCCCATCGAAAACCGGCGCGGGTGGTCGAAGGAGCAAATTGCCGAGCACAACCGGGACCGCTTTGAGGATCTGCTCGCGGCCAACTGGGATCTGATCGTCATTGACGAGGCGCACCGCCTCGGGGGCACCACGGATCAAGTGGCGCGTTTCAAGCTGGGGCAGGGACTCGCCGAGGCGGCGCCGTACTTGCTCTTGCTGACGGCAACACCTCATCAGGGTAAGTCGGACGCTTTCCACCGTCTGGTGTCTCTTCTTGACAAGACGGCCTTCCCGGATCCTTCTTCTGTCAACCGGGAGCGCTTAGAGCCTTACCTGGTTCGAACCGAGAAGCGCAAAGCTATCGATGCCCAGGGCAATCCGCTGTTCAAGCCGCGGCGCACGCAGCTAGTGCCCGTCCAGTGGAGCGGACGTCACGCGCTCCAGCGGCAACTCTATGAAGCAATCTCGGAGTACGTCCGCATTGGCTACAACCAGGCGATCCGGGAGAAGAAGAACTACGTGGGTTTCTTGCTGATCCTGATGCAGCGGCTGGTGACCTCATCCACACGGGCGATCCGGACTACGCTGGAACGACGCCTGGAAATGCTCCAGGCGCCTGAGGAGCAGCTTTCGCTCTTCCCGCCGGGCTTCGATGAGGAATGGCCCGATCTGGACGGGCAGGAGCAGGTGGAGATGCTCTTGCGGATGCGGACCAAGGCTTTACGGAACGAGCGCGCCGAGGTGCAACTGCTGCTGGACTTGGCCAGGAGAACCGAGGCGACGGCCGCCGATGCCAAGGCCGAGGCGATCCTCGACTGGATCTATCGATTGCAGCAGGAAGAAAGAGATCCGGACTTAAAGATCCTGGTGTTCACGGAATTCGTGCCAACCCAGGAGATGCTCCGGGATTTCCTTACAGAGCGGGGTTTTGCGGTGGCTTGCCTGAACGGCAGCATGGACATGGAGGCGCGCAAGCAGGCGCTCCAGGCGTTTGCCGGAGATGTGCGCATCTTGATCTCCACGGACGCCGGCGGTGAAGGCCTGAATCTTCAGTTCTGCCACGTGGTGATCAACTACGACATCCCCTGGAACCCAATGCGGCTCGAGCAGCGGATCGGCCGCGTGGATCGCATCGGGCAGGCTCATGTCGTTCGCGCAGTGAACTTCGTTCTGGAGGACACCGTCGAGTTCCGGGTTAGAGAGGTGCTTGAAGAGAAGCTGGCCATCATCTTGAAGGAGTTCGGTGTCGACAAGACCGGCGACGTACTCGACTCCGCCGACGCCGGTGAGATCTTCGATGAGTTGTATCGAGACGCGATCCTGGACCCGACCGCCGTCGAGAGCAAGGTGGACTCGGTTCTCGCGAAAGTTCGGGCGCAGGCCGAGGCCATCCGCCGAAGCACAAATCTGCTGGCACAGACGGCGGAGTTAAGCCCTACAGAAGCCCAGCGGCTGCTTGGACATCCGTTGCCTTACTGGGTGGAG
>Ga0209381_1001360_pt1 | contig 40621 bp, 53 predicted proteins | sample DewCreD2012metaG_FD_184111 | JGI IMG/M metagenome (GOLD analysis project Ga0209381, IMG submission 184111) | Hot spring sediment bacterial and archeal communities from British Columbia, Canada, to study Microbial Dark Matter (Phase II) - Dewar... ... | reverse complement strand
CTAAATAATCACTTAGGTCCTCACCACGCTCTCCCACAAAGACCAACACTGCACAAATCCTCGAGTCCTGAGTCAATTTTAAAACTTCCTTCCAGGCCTCAAGAATAAGAGTAGTTTTACCCAATCCACCTTCACCAAGAATATAAATTGTCTGCCCATAACCCTGAACAGCTCCCAAAAGATAGATCATCCTCCAACCCATACTTCCCCCTTTATCCAGAGGAATCATCTCTTGAGGATATTCAGGCAACACTTCAAAGTCAAAAAATGGCCTATAAGAGGAAGGTTTTTGGCCATTCACGGAGGTGAAATAGACAAGGCCGTCTCCAACCTCCACCTCTACTTTATCCCCCATCCTCAAATTGTAGTGCTTAACCACAGAAGAGGGAACTTCCAAACCCCAGCTCCTCAAATCACCTGGATTGATCTCCCCTTTTCTCAAAAGAGCAGCATAATCTTCAGGGTTGAGGTAATGGGGATAATGTGTCTGAAAAACATCACTCTCTCCAGCAAGGGCCCAAAAAAACGTGGGCCCCAATGGTTTGGCCAATACCCCTTGACAACTATCTTGCGCTATCTTGTCAAAAGGAAAAGAGGTTAAAAGCCTCTGTAAATCCCTCTCCAAAACCAAGACTGTACGAGGAGTCGGGGCATTACCATAAACGGATAAGTCGTCAGGGTTAATTTTATCCTGAATAACATACGCAGAAATCATAGTTCCTCCTTTTTCTATTACTATTTTTACCCTCGAGGATTTGGCGCTATTTTTCTTTTTGGATACGCCACGCCATAGGCTTAAAGCAGGACTTAAAGACCATGGCATGGCGTACCCAATCGTTTGCTTGGCTTTCAAAGTGCCCTTCTTTACTTAATAAAGTCAAGAAGGCTTATCTTCCTGCTTTAGTAAAGAAGAAATAAATTTTTAAATAAATTCTCCAGTTTTAACCAACTAACAAAAGCTAGTTGGCTAAAAAAGAGACACAGCAAGAAAGATAGTTAAAGGACGTTTAACAAAAGAAAAAGGAGGATGGGAATCAAAGATCCCCATCCTCTTTAAGAGCTAAATCGCCCCTAGATACCTGCAAAAAAGCGCCAACAATACGATAAAGGGTCAACTTGTTCTTCAAGTTCCGGTTTCATTCCATCCTCCAAACTGACGCAAAAACAAATAGTAATTCAAGCGAGAAGGAAACTCTTTCCTAACTGCTGGGCCGAAAATAGCAAGGCTCCAGTCAAGGTAAAAAGGTGTTCCAGTGGATAAAACAGCAATACCATCAATACCAAATTCAACCAGAGCCTGTTTCGGCCAAAGGGAAGCCATCGCTTCTAAAAATCTATTCACCCAACAAGCCAGATTACCACCCTCGTCTACAAACTCTTTGAGAGGAATATACCCATTAGGATAGACAATAGCTCTTTTACCCTCAGGACTAGCCTCAGACCCAAGGCCTAACTTTCTAGCCTGAAAGTTAAAAGCTCCCAAAACCCGTTCCCTCTGGCTAAGTTCACTGAAGATCTGAACCCTGACGGTGCGTGGAGAATATCTAACCCCCCACACTGGGAATTTCCTCCCATCCCAGGATCCAGGAAGAAAACAATCAAATTCTGGATTGTACTCTTCCACTTCTCCTCCTTTCTATTGTTCCTCGTTGCCACCCAAATAGATGACAGAGCTAAGAGGACCTTCACAACTTTCGGCAACTCCGTTAGAAGATGTTGAAGACGAACTAAGAACCCTGCCAGTTAACAACGAAAAGACAGGGCCCTGCTGCCCTTCCTGCTGTTGTTCCGCCTGCAACCGTTTGGACTCATCCCTCGCTCTGAAAAGAATCTCTTTCAGACGAGAAACATTATCCATATAAGGTAGAAAATCTGTGCCGGATTTGTTAATGTAGATGATTAGCAAAGCCCCAGTACCATACTTCCTGTACCAGAGTGAAAGGAAAAATTCCTTAAACCACCCGGTTTTGAACCTGTTTTTTACCTCCGGATCTAAATCGACTGTAACATCCTCCGGGTCTACAGCCGTCAACACATCCTGGATACCAGAGTTGACAGTCAAAGAGGTAAGAGGAAGCCCTGAATGGCCACCTGAAAAAAACAGGTATTTCAGAAAGTCCCGCGTGCCTTTGGGGAGCAAAAGTAAGACGAAAATCAAAAAAATCGCCCCCAAGAGCCACAGGCTAAAAACACCCACAACCATAAGAAAAGCCATAAAGATCAATGGCTTGATAACAGGCATCAAGCCAAGAAGGCTCTTTCTGATCTTTAAGAGAATTGAATTGTGAGTAAAAATGGTAAAGATCGTTGTTCTTCGTTCCCATTCTAAAAGGGAATACTTTACGACAGCGATCAGCACTAAAAAACAGACAAGAACTAAGTTTGCCCCAATATTTAGAGGCAAAGGCAAGAACCACAAGACGAAAGATATAAACAAACCCAAAAGGATAGAAACCGGTAAAAATTGCCAGTTCATCACAAAATCCACTGTCGCCACTTTTGAAGGCAGCTGACGGTGAAATAAGATCTCACCCTCTTGGGCATGGTAAACTAATCTATCCTCCTTGGGAAGCCAGAAAAAATTAAAGAGGCGGATCAAAAGACCAGGCTTCTCTTCTGTTCCCACCGCAATCTTGGAAAATACGGAATACAACAACACTACAGCCGCTAAAGTAGAAAGGCTGTAGAGAAAGTAGAAACCAATCTTTCCAAAATCAAGCTGGAATTCGGGGCGACCAAAATCTACCAGATCTATCCCAAAAAAAGAGAGCATAAAGAGGTAACCAAAAAAGGCTAAAACTAGCAAAATTAAAGCCACTACGGCTCCTAACCAATTTTTTCCTTCCATAAAACCCTTCCTTTCCTTTGAGTCTGTTTGGGCTCCTCCTCTTTTTAGGTGAGCCTCAATCAACCACCAATCAATTAGAAGCTGATTGAGGCCCACCTTCTTTCTTGCTGTGTTGTTAAAGTGCCCTTCTTTACTTAAAGAATAGAAGGCTTATCTTCCTGCTTTAAATAAAGAAGAATTAAATTTTTAGATAAATTCTCCAGTTTTAACCAACTAACAAAAGCTAGTTGACTAAAAAAGAGACACAGCAAGAAAGAAAAAAAGAAGTGAAAGGACTGCCTATAACAAAAAAGGCTTTGAAACTTGAAAGCAGTCCTTTCACTTGCAAAACAAAATAGAATGGTCCTGTAAATTGGCCGAGCCCTTCCTTAACCAGACGTGCGCGTGAGCTGTTGATGAATTTCCAATGTTGCCCACACTACCAATTTGTTGACCAGCTACAACTTGACTCCCCACCGCAAGATTTTCGGGAAAATGCAAATGCATTATCCCTATCTCCATATCGTTTTCCAACTTGAGGGTTAGAATAGTGTTGCCCAAGCCATCATAAAACATAGCTGTAACAACACCATTCATTGGGGCAAAAAGTGGAGTCCCATCAGAAGCTATATAATCATAGCCCTTGATGAGTCCACAGCTCCAACTCGTCCCCTCACAACCGGTGTGATAACCTCGAGGACCAATGGTAAACCTGCCACCAATAAGTGCCTTGCAGTTACCATCGCCTATATCACCCGGCAAACCTTCACCTGGACTGTTGTCATAGGCATAAGCAACCTCCGGATAAATTCCAAGAAGTTGCAAAGCCTCCAAGACAAATTTTTTCCAGGGGGAAGGCTCCAAGACCACCCGGTTAACTTCAGGGGTGGTTATCGTCGGCAAGTCTCCAGTTCTACTCAAGAGCTCTGAGTAGAGCCGGTAGACAAACCTCGCCTGTTCCTCGTGGCGGTTCCACCCCATAAACTCTTTGACAAACGCTTCCTCACCTTTAGAATAGGCGTCATCTAGTCCTATCAGCTTGTAATAAACACAAGCTGCATAAGCAGACGCCTTTCTGTCTGTACGGTCAGGAGCAGGAAACATTACCAAAAGTTCAGGGTAAAGCTCCGGAATTTGAACAGTCCACAGTCTCTGCCAAGTAGAATCTATGAACTGCCACACCCCTATGGCTGTAGCCTCGTTTTCTTCGTCGTAATTAATATATCCACTACTCTCACTAAAGGCCACAGCGACGTTTAGGCGTGGGTCACACCATGGAAAATGCATATAAGCCTCCCAGACTGGATCCCACACCTCAGGAGGAGCGTAAAACTTGACCTTATTTCCGTTCCAATAGTTTATGGTGAATGGCTCGATAACTGTCTCTTTACCATCCACCACAACTGGAACGGAACGGATATTAAAATCCTGGACCCCCAGGAGTTCGGAAACGACTTCTTCATAATGCTGGGGGTCCGTGTCATGATAGTAACCCAAGGATAAAACCAGGGTCACTATCAAGACAAATAGGAAAAAAGGGGTATTAGCCAAAAGAAAAAGGAAGAGTTTAAGAGTCAGTTTCTTCATCCTCTTTCCCTTTCGGCTTAATACGTTCGACAAAACCCAGAAGGGGGTAGTGGAGATGCTGGCTCAGGGTGACTACTAACTCACCTGTTTGCGGGTTTATCAGCTTAGCCAAGTGACCTGGGTCCTCACCCATCTTAAACAAAAAATTAAAGGATTGGATCACATCTCCAATAACCTTTCTAAAATCATCGACATTCTGGATAGCTATCCAGATACGTATGCCAGCGTTTGCCCCTTGAGTTACAAACCAGTTAATAGTTCTTGCAAGATTAACTGCCGTGTCCCAAGGCAAGCTTCCCAAGACAGGGTGATCCTTCTGCTGGTTCGCCAAGTGCGACCAGTTATCTACAACCAACAGTAGACCACTCCCCGTCTGAGGATAAAAATCTACCATAGCCTCTTTAAGGCTATTCAGAAAGCTATCCAGATATGCAAGCCAGCCAAGAGTATTGCCGGACTTGAGTTCAAAAGCGACAGACCTCGTTGGAAAACCGTATTTCTCCCATTCTTCAACAAGTTCTCCAACATGCCCTTCGGCGATTTTGCCATACTCAACATAAAGCTGCAATTGTTTCTCCCTAATCTCATCGTCAGTCGGCCTGTTGTTATTATCCCCATTTCTGAGAACATCCAATGCATCCGGCAGAGACAACTCAAACACCTTACCCCCTTCTTCGCGTATCCTAGTGACAGCTCTGTCCAAACGGCTGGCAGTTAAATCAACCCACACTAAAGTTTCTTTTGCCTGAGCCGCTAGCACCTGCATAATCGTGGATTTGCCCGCTTCCTTTGATGGACCCGCAAACACCCATGAAGGATGCAGGCGGGGGTCTATTAGATAGGGGGTTCTGCCCACATGGCCAAGAACTAATGTCCCGTTCAGATCTCCAACGGGTGTAATGGCTTCGACCGCTTGCTGCAAAATCCCAGAAGGAGAGACACTAGTCCACCTTCTGACAGAGTGCGTCCCAAACTTGCGAGGCAAATTCGGGCCGCCAGGGAAAAAGGCACGCCAGGCAACCTCCAGGTCAGGCCCCGCAACAAGCTTCCAGTTACTGATTTCCAGTAACTTCTCGCTCATTAACAATACTGACTGAGAGTCACCCTTACGCACTTTCAATCTCAGAAGGGGAGTAACAAAAAGAAATGGCGTTCCCCTCTGAAATTCAAGACGGAGACAGATATCAAAAGGCAGTTTTAACAACTCGGCAAAATTCTTTGAGCTGAGCTGCCCGCCATCCCAGAAATAAAACGACCATTGATTGTCTATGACAACCTGATCGTCCCCGAACACCACCGACCGCGGCGATGCATAGTCTAGGTGACGCGCATCGCCCGTCATAGGGTTGTGGGAAATATCATTAAGCTTCGGAGGAAGACCATAGACAAGACTGTGAAGACCTGAGCCTGCATTACTACTGGTCAAGGCTTTGCCTCCAAAGACACTACAAAAACGAGTTGCAAAACTAGGAGGAACAAAGATAAAAAGAGATCGGGCAAAATGCTGACTGTCACCATCGTTGTTCCCCACTGCCCATCTTTTTATAGTATCCAAAAAGCTCCTCCGATAATCTTTTTCCCCTTCAGCCAGACAAGACATATTTCTAACAAAACGGTCAAACTTCATGGGGTTGGTAGTGATCACCAAGCGCAAGTCATAGCATCCCATTTCGGGAAGCTTGAATAGCGCTGGAACTTCAACCACCTCACCGTTACCGGCGTCGAAGGGGTAAGGAGAAAGGGAGCTCCCGTCAGTAAAAACCAGTACCGACGAGCTTGTACCTCTCTTCCCAACAAAGATTGCTTGCACCTCGCCACCGTCAACCACTTTTGACGGTAACACCCTAAAACCAAAAATACCCAGAGGGTCAAGATCTTCATTGTGCCCATTTGACCCAACAACAGGATCTCCAGGAGGCAGAAGAAGCCGATGCTCCCCATTAAGACCCAAACGATGGAGTAAAAGCCGAAGCTTCATCACAAAACTCTCCTTTCCTTTCCGGAAAAAAATTTTACTGGCTCCTCTTGTTTTTGGGTGAGCCTCGATTAATTTCCTAAAATTAGGCTAAGAAACTAATCAAGGCTCACCCAGATTGGTGCGGGATAATCTTCCTTCTTGCTGTGTTGTTAAAGTGCCCTTCTTTACTTAAAGAATAGAAGGCATATCTTCCTGCTTTAAGTAAAGAAGAATTAAATTTTTAAATAAATTCTCCAGTTTTAACCAACTAACAAAAGCTAGTTGGCTAAAAAAGAGACACAGCAAGAAATTTTTGGATAAAAGAAAGTTAATCGGCAATTAACCAAAGCTTTTTTTGGGATGCTTCAATTAACTTCGTAAAACGGAAAAAAAGAGGATGGTAGTTCCCTGACTGGTTCCTTGAAAGAAAAGGAACTACCATCCCTCAATTATCTCTTGATTACTCTTATTACCCTATAGTAAGGATTATACGACCTTACTTTTTTCCGGTAAATCACAAACCTAACTAGCCTTGTGGCTAGAAAGACTAGTAATATACTTACCGAAAGGGGTAATAGGCAACCAAGAGACAGACGGAAAAATAAAACTACTACTGGTTTCCATGCTACCGATAAAATGCAGAAAAAGGAAGCCAGCAGCATCAAAAACGGGGCAATATACCTGGTAAAGTAGGACTTCACCGGGTACCCCTCTGTTTTGTCAAATAGGTAGTACAGCCAGAATCTGACCTTCTCTTTAAGATTGCGAAAGGTTTTCATTTCCAGCCTCCTACCTAGGGAATCAAAATATCGTCGTCTTCAGACAACCGGGAAATTTTTTCCCCAAGACTGGTAAGGTTGGAGCTTCCCTTAGCCTTACCGGCAGCTTGGAGAATGTCTCCAACTGCCCTCCTCTTAGGGTAGGTATTTTCCGGATCTTGGCCTGCCTCTTTAGCAGCTTTCCTATCAATCAATCCCCCTGCTACCTGTGTATTAGCGTTGACAACAGGGATAACGATAGGCGCCGCCTCAGGGGCTGCCACGATTGTTGCTAAGTTTATAGCCATGGCCAGACCGCCCACGACCCTCTTAGCCTTATCCGCCTTATCTTTTGGAGAAGGCGTTGGAGAAGACTGATTAGGACCATTCTCTCCTGGAATGACAACATCTCCTTCTGCTGTGGAGTAAGCCGTGGGAGAATTGGCATCCACAGGACCACTAGGAGTTGGGGCACTACCTCCACTAGGTCCGGTAGAAGAAACTTCTGACCCAGAATCTCCAGAACCTGAAGAAGCACCAGCAGGTAGTAAAGGGACAGAATTACTCTCGGGGACTACAACTTCTCCCGATCTTCCGTCCCTACTTATCCGTCTGCTTCTCTCCCAAGGCGCGAAGACCTGGTCCCAGTCTACTGGAGGTCTTTCTCTCCTCGTTCTAACCTCTCTAGCCTCTTCCTCATCCCCCAATTCTGGAGTGAGGATCACAGTTAGGAAAGGCACAGTGACATAACAAAAGAACATTGTCAAAATAACTGTCCCCGTATAAAACACGTTTACAAGGACAGTTACTGGCCCAAAGGCCCAATCAGGGTAATTGCTTCCAAAGAATTGAATGATAGCATTGAAAAGGGTAATAAACATTACCCATCCGAATATCTCACCAATTATGAAAGCAATACCCTTGATTGACCTTCCCAAGATAGACCAAGCCAAGGCTATCACAGTTGCAATGAGCATAACTATTTGCCACCTTGATACTATCAAGGGGATCAAGAATGTCAAGGAAACTCCCCATGCCGCACTTGCGAGCTTCCCTAGATCAGGAGATAATTCCCACCGCATAGCGGCGAGAACAGACTCCAGTGTAAGTTCAGCAGGCAAGACTAATTCACCTAATCTCGTGGTAAAGTCTATGAATAACAATACCACGATCGGGATTGAGAACATTAACAGCAAGCTAGTCACAAACCCAGCGCTAATGATTTTACCTCTACCCCAACTACGGGCAAGGGATATAAGCGCTGAGACAAAACCAGCGACGATCAACAAAACCAAAACCGTCCCCAGATACCGCTGAATTTCCTGTGGCGAGATTCTTAAAAAGAAACTTTCTCGCCAGTGGTCTTCAGCTTTCTCTGGCACGTCACACCCCGCCAGCAGAAGACTGCCGACGGTTATAAAAAAGAGATAACATACCCTCGGCAGTCTCTTCATAGCCCTCTCCTCTATGGCAACAAACTAGGAGCAGAGCCAGAGAAAATAGAGTTGTAAATCCCCTCTGCCCAATTGACGATCTGGGCATCAGATAATCTCATTATGTCGCGGAATCCAACAACTACAAAGGCAGCTGCTATTAGGACACCGAAAATAACAATTGCCAAACCCCAAACGGTTTGCTGGCGTTTCCACACACCAGAAACGCCGGCCTCAGAGAATAGGGCCTGGATCAAAAAATAAAGCCCAAAGACTATCATCGCAATGCCAGCGATAACTCCCACAAAAGTAAGCATGTTTTACACTCCTTTCTGAAATTAAGTAAAAATTGGTAAGCTACGGCTCCTCTTGTTTTTTGGGTGAGCCTCGATTAATTTCCTAAACTTAAAGCCGAGAGAATTAAGAATTAAGAAACTAATCAAGGCTCACCCTAATTTGGGACTTTTTTCAAAAGAGCTCTCCTCTTGTTGCCTCAAATTTCTTGCTGTGTTGTTAATGTGCTCTCCTTTACCAAGTTACAAGAAGGGCCAACCTTCCGCACTTACGGCAAAGAAGATCAAATCTTTGAAGACAAAATTTGATTCGTCTTCAAAACTAAACACTCAAACAACCTTAAGTGCTTAGTTTTAAATAGGGGTGTAATTAAGAAAGACCTGCTGGTGGAGAGGAAATTAAAAAACGCGCAAAATGCGTTTTAATTTTTATCAACCACCAGCAGGGTAAATTTAAAATGGTGGGGAGAGGACTTGAACCTCCAACCTCCGAATCTCTCAACTTTGTTTGTAACCTCGGCGCTCTGCCATTGAGCCACCCCACCAATACCAATAATTACCGATAACGGCGCCACACCTTTTTCCCTTTCGCCTCAAATTCCTGCCAAACAGGAACTACTTGAGGTAATTCTCCCTCTTTATCAAAAAAGCAAGGAGACCCATCAACCAAAGCCACAAAACGTCCTGTTGGCTTATATTTATTAGTGGAATTTCGAGGCTTAGGAGGGGTAGTGCGACGTGTCTTTTGGCCCTGAGGACGATTGCCCTTATTTTCCTCCTCGATGTTCCTGAGAACATCCTGCACCACCCATTGTGGGCAGAAATCCTCAAAGTTGGCGAGGAAGTAAAAAACAAGAACGTCATCCAACGGGCCAATGACCAAATCCGGAAAAAGAACCCACAAGATCCCGCTAAAAAAGCCCAATTTGAGCCAGCCCGAGATCCTTGGGTCTCTTAAGAGCCGAATTTTAAGCTTCAGACTCTTTAAAATCTGAAGCATAATTCCAGCCCTTTCCGGATCATGACGAACAGGGGATTTAGGTTGGGGAGTTGCCATAAAACCTCCTTCTACTCCCCAACCACTTATCCCCCGGTTGGGGAGTCAGAAATATTTAGACCGTAGTAGACAGCTCGGCAACCTTTTTCGCATTGCCATTTTTGCGGCCGTCGTTGTTCCTTTGTCGCCAGGGTTTTTCTACCAAGGACTGCCTGAAACTGGAAACAATCCTATCCGCCTCCTCATCCGAACAACCCAGTGCCTTGACAATCTTTGCAATTAGCCAGACGGTGTTGTTTCTAGTAGCGCTTTTCTTTTCACCACTTGGAAAAACAACCACCAATTCGCCCTCATCGACAGTAAAGTATGGAAATGGAATAATGGGTTTTTGGATAAGACTCAAGATCTTTAGAGCCCCTGATGCGTCTCCGGAGTAAGAAAACGTGGGGCCTGCTATCTTGACCTGACCCTCAGGCAACGTGGAACTATTCGAAATTAAAGCAACAAAGATCTCCGCTAAGACTTTACCGTCACCCTCAACAGTAACAGGACCAATTCTTAACATATCTCACTCTCCTTAAACAAATGAAAAAGATTTTTACTTACTTACAGAACTTACAGAGATTAAAAACTCGGTTTCCTCAATAGGACCTCCTTTCTCAATTTTTCATTGAAAGAAAAAACGAGGCACCCTGCTTTTTCTTTTTAGCTTGGGGCCGGAATACTTTTAAACTTAATAAACAATAAACACAAAAACAAAAATAAAAAACTTTAAGAAGATCCTTGAAGAAATAACGCTTAAAAGCACTCCTGCCCCAAGCTTTTTGACCCAAAATACCCCTGTCTTAATTCCAATTACACCCCTATGTTAAGGTGCAATTCCTTTTTCAAGGAATAAGAGCAGGAATAACAAAAAAGCTGCCACGGGCAGCTTTCCAACCATTATTTAGATTAAAGTTCTAACAAATTAATTATAGGATTGTGACCTATTATAAAAACACTTCTACATATTGTCAAGTTCTTAAGATAAAGAAGACAAAACCTATTACCAAAAATTACTATATAAGATTTTAATTATTCTTATTACAGGATAAATTAAGGTTCAGAAACAACGAAATCGCAAAAAGAAAAAGCATTACAGCCTGACAAGCAAGGCAGACCGGGCAAATAACTTTAATAAAGAAAATCTCCAAAATTGTAAGCCTCAAGCAAAATATCATTCCAAAAGAAGACATAAAAATAGCCAGTTTTTTCCTTTCGGTAAGCGAGGAAAATAAAATCACAGCATAACCAACAATACCAACCAAAGCCACAGGAATACCGGCAAAAGTAGCCAAAGAGCCAGAAATAACAGCCTGACAATTAACTTTATCGTTAATGTCGCAAAATAAAACAGGCTTGGGGTTGTAAAAATTGTAAAGAAGATAGCTGGCAAGAATAATGCCAACAAAAGAAAAAGCCGCCATCAAATAAAACCAGATTTTCTCGCTTAAAGCCATAAACAATTTTATCATATTTAAACAGGAGGCGTCAGACACCGGCTATCGGACGTCGGATATCAGACATCGGACGTCAGATATCAGACATCGGACGTCAGATATCAGAATCTGGTCGGAGCCGGACGGAAGATTGTATCTAGTATCTTGTATTATGTATTATGCAGGAAAGGAAAGTAGAAAGTAGAACGTAGTAAGCAGTAAGGAAGTCCAATCTCTAAGCACTAATATCTAATATCTAAACAAAATATCAAATAAAATAATGTTCCAATGTTATAAACAGTAATAATATTTAGAAAAAGATGGTGTGTAATTTGGAAAATTGGATAATTGTAAAATTGTTTAGGATTTAGAATTTAGAATTTGAAATTTGTATATTGTAATTTGTTTGGATCTTGGAATTTGGAGCTTGTAATTTGGAACTTATTTTTAATTTGTGATTTGAAATTTGTGATTTGTTTAGAGTTTAGGATTTTGGATTTAGAATTTAATTCAGTAATCTATAATCTAGAATCTATAATCCAACTAGAAAGTTTTAACTTTTAAGTTTTGAATTATATTTTTGACTTTTGAGTTTTAATTTTTGAGTTAATTATCAATTTGACCAAAAACAATTCCCATTTTAAAATAAAGATATGGAAAAGAAAAAGGAAAGCGTGCTTTTAAGATCAAAAGAAAATCGTATTATAGCTGGCGTTTGCGGCGGGTTGGGAGAGTTTTTCAAGATTGATCCAACTGTAATCAGAATCATTTTTATTCTTATTACTCTTTTTGGTGGCTCGGGCGGTCTCCTTTATCTTATTCTCTGGCTTATTGTCCCCTCTGAAAACAAAGACAAAGAACCAAAAGATCTAATTAGAGATAACGCCAAAGAGATAAAAGATGAGACAGAGGAACTAATCAAAAAGGGCAAAAATTACTCTCAGAAAGAAGAAGGAAGACTAATTATCGGCATCACCTTAATGATTTTGGGTCTTATGTTTTTGCTTGAAAACTTCAACATCTTCCGTATTCAATATCTTTTTAGACTCTGGCCTTTGATTCTTATTGTCATTGCTCTTGGTATTCTTTTCAAGAAAAATGACTGAAGAAGATAGTGACATCTACAGCGCAATTATTTTAATTTTTGTTGGTGTAATCTTGCTTTTGAACAATTTCGGCTTTCTGCCTTGGAGTTATTGGGGCGTTCTTTTCCAATTTTGGCCACTTCTTATTATTAACTGGGGAGTTGCCCTTGCCTTTGGCAGAAACTTTATATTACACCTTGTTAGTTTCTTACTTATAGTTCTTGCCTTTATCTATTCTGCCAGCGCCGTAAGCCCTAAATTTAATAACTGGATTGAAAGCCAAGTTCCAAGCTGGAAAGAAATTAGAAAAAGAATACCTGAAAGGAAGTTTCAAGTAGAAAAAAGAAAAGTCTTTCGCTGCGACCCTATTACAGGTGAATGCTCGGTTTACTACAAATAAAAACTAAATTAGCCTGAGGATAAAAGTATTCAACTTCATCAAAAAACCTCTCAAGTTTACGGCCTAAAAAAAGAGCAGATTTACGAGTCTTTAAATCCGAAGTATAAAGCCTGTTAAAAAGAACAACACCTCCTTTTGAGATAATCTTTGACACCAACTTCAAAAATTTATCAGAGGAAAATTTTTCTGGAAATTTAGAACCGCAATAAAGATCAACGACAATAAGGTCATACTTTTTGCGCCCTTTTAACTCATTTAAAACAAAATCCAAAGCATCGGCAACTTTTATTTTTACTTTTTTTCTATCAAGACCTAAATATTTCTCACCCAAACTAACCATAAAAGGATCAATATCAACACCATAAATTTTTGCCTGAGTCCAAGTTGAATTTAATAATTTTGCTACTGTCCCCCCACCCAAACCCAAAATCAAACAATTCTTAATATCAAGATTTCTCTTTTTGAGCTTCCCTAAAACTTTTTTCCAGATAGATTCAACCACTCCACCTGATTGGGTTAATCCTTCTGCTTGAATATAAGTCCCCCAGGCCAAAGATTTAACAACCTTCAATCGACCATTATAAGGAGATTCAACTGAAGCCAAAGTTTTCTCAAAAATTACCACTAAGTTATTCTAGCAAATTCTAGACCAAGAGATTGACAAGGACGGACCTTGTCAAAAAGCAACTTTTTTCGAGGCCAATTTTCTAATCGTATGACAAGGACGGACCTTGTCAAAAAATACCTCTTGGCTTTGGACAGGGTCGGACTCTATCCAGAGAGCTTGCTAAAAAGTGTTATATAATTGGCTGATGGATAAACCTTTAGCCGAGATTTTAAGACCCAAAAGCCTTGATGAATTTATAGGACAAGAACATTTGGTTGGAAAAAATGGAATAGTCAGCCTTCTTCTTAAAAACCAAAAAACCAATTTCCCCTCCCTAATTTTTTGGGGACCACCTGGTGTCGGAAAAACCACTCTCGCAAGAATCATAGCCAGAAGCCTAAACCGAAATTATTTTGAGTTCTCAGCTGTTTCCTCCTCAATCAAAGAAGTAGAAAAGATCGTTAACAGCGAAGAAAATCCGCCTGTTATAGTTATCGATGAAATCCATCGTTTCAACAAATCCCAACAAGCAAAATTTTTACCATGGGTTGAGTCGGGCAAAATCGTTTTAATCGGCGCAACCACTGAAAACCCTTCATTTGAGGTAATCTCCCCACTTTTATCAAGAACCAAGATTCTTGTTTTCAAACAACTTGAAAAAGAAGAGCTTGAAAAAATTGCTCAGAAAGGCATTAACTACTTTAAGGCAAAAATTAAAAATGACGCCCTTGATTTTTTGATTGAAAGTTCAAACGGAGACGCAAGAATTCTCTTAAACACGATCGAAGTTGCCGCTTCTTTACTCAAAAAAGGAAAAATGATCGATACCACAATAGTTGAGCAAGCATTGCAGAAAAAACAATTAATGTTTGACAAAAAAGGAGAAGAATTTTATAACCTGATTTCAGCCTATATTAAATCAATGAGAGCATCTGATGTTGATGCGGCACTATATTATCTTGCCCGAATGGTTGAGGCAGGGCAAGACCCTTTATATATTGCAAGAAGAATGGTTGTTTTTGCTTCAGAAGACGTAGCATCACCAACTGCTTTGGTTGTAGCAAACTCAGTTTTTCAAGCTTGCCAAGAAATAGGTTATCCTGAATGTCAGGAAAATCTAGCCGCAGGCACAGTTTACCTTGCAACTGCCAAAAAAGACAGAAGCGCTTATGAGGCTTATATGAAAGCTTTGGAAGACGTCCGTCAATTTGGTAATCTCCCTGTACCCTTGAAAATCAGAAATCCTGTCACTAAACTAATGGAACAAATAGGCTACGGCAAAGGCTACGAAAAATACACAAAAGAAAGTTTGCTACCAGAAAAATTAAAAGGCAGAAAGTATTCTAAGCCATAAAATTAAAAAGTATGGAAAGAGAAATAGAGATGAAAAAAGGTAGTGGTGGAGCGCCAACCCAGCCCAAAAGACAAGCCTGAGAGGCCATTAAATGGCTCCAAGCCTGCTGAAATAATCCGCAAGCCAGAATGTGAGAAAAAACACATCACCCAAGACGGAAAAAGAAAACCCCAATCATAAATCTTCAACACCCGGTGTTGAATTTACTATTGCTTCATCCAAAAGCAAGATATACAATTTTCCCTACTATGATTACGGAAGTTTTCTTTGATGTTGAAACAAAAACTTTTTTTGATGAATCCGGAGCCTCAAAACCTGAAGAATTAGGTATTTCTATAGTCTCTCTATACCGTAGGACTCTTGATGAAAATCTAAATGAAAAAGAAGGAAAAATGTACAGTTTTTGGGAAAATGAACTACCTCAAATGTGGGACCTGTTTCTTGATGCTCAAAGAATTATAGGTTTCAACAGCATTAGATTTGATGTGCCGGCTTTAAAGCCTTACAGTCCTCCTTTTTTCTCAAAACTTCCACACTTTGATATCCTGCAAGAGGTAAAAAAAGTGTTCGGCAAAAGAGTTTCCCTTGACAACATAGGCCGCGAGACTCTGGGAATAACCAAGATAGATAATGGAGCAAACGCAGTTCTTTACTCCCAAAAAGGAGACAACAAGAGTCTTTCACTCCTCAAAAAATATTGTGAAGCAGATGTTGACCTAACACGTAGAATTTATGATTTTGCTCTGAAAAACAAGAAATTAAGATTTAAAGACCACTGGAACAATCCGCAAGAAATAGAAGTGGATTTCTCTTATAACAAGACAGAGGAAAAGCCTCAGCTTGGCCTCTTTTAATGAAAAACAAAAAAATTATTCCAAACTTACCAGCTTCATCAGGCGCTTTGGTTGTCTACAAAGGGAAAATTCTTTTAATAAGAAGAGACAATAAACCTACAATTCCAAACCCGAACATGTGGTCAATCCCTGGAGGTCAAGTTGAAAAAGGTGAAAGTTTTGATGAAGCTCTTTTAAGAGAAATCAGAGAAGAAATAGGAATTTCTCCCAAAAATTACCAACTTCTCGGGTTTTTAAAAATGAAAAGCGACCAGGTGCAAAGAGCAATTTACCTGGTCAGACTAAAAAAGGGAGAATCCAAAAAAATAAAACTCGGAGATGAAGGTCAAGAACTAAGATGGTTTAAACCCCAAGAAATAGCCGATATAGATGCCATCCCCATAGTAAGAGATTTCTTTCAAAAAAATGCTAAAAAAGTAGAACCGCTGATAAAAAGTGAAACAAAAACAGAAGATTTAAGAAAATATCTTCAAACTGAATCTCGTAAAAGCAGACACCTTCGATAAAAAGGAGAAGTAAAAAATCCACGGCCTAAAGGCCGTGGCTTTCTTGGCTCCATCTAAACTATTCTATATCCACGCGCTAAAGCGCGTGGCTTTATGATTAGATGTAGTAAACAGAACCAAGAAGAACAGGACTTAAAGGATTTAGTTTTTTACTTAATCTCAAAGACCACAGTAACTGTCTTTGAAACAGTGCCAGAACCCGGCTCAATTGGTGCTCCGCCGCCGCCACCCAAACCCACATCACTCCTAAAATAAGGTGTCACTTGACTTGAATAGCCTTCAGAAACACTAACAATCTCACCTAGTTTTTTACCCGATAATTCAGCAATCTTTTACGCCTTCCTTCTTGCATTTTCAATTGCGTCCTTAATAAGTGATTCCTCAACTGCTTTTGTATCGTCAAAAGAAAAATTTGGCCCATAGACGTTTGTCGCTCCTGTCTGGGTCAAAACTCTAGATAATTCAGAAGCTCTATCAACGTTTCTTAAAATAACACTGATATTATTACTAACTCGCCACTGACCCGGCCTCGTTTTTTGTCTTCCCTCCTCCCAATAACTTTCTTCCTGCTGATATATGTTTAAATTTTCTGTTTTAATATCAGCCTTCTCAATTCCAAACTTTAGAACTGCATTAATTATTCCTTCTACCTTCTGATTTACAGAATTGACTGCTTCATCCTTATTGTCAGATACCGCCGAAACGCCTGCTGTAAAAGTAGCAATTTGTGTTTTTTCCTTACTTTCAGCAGTTCCAGTAACAACGATTGTTGAAGTCTGTGTCAATTCAATTTTTCCCCATTTAATATCTTTCCAGGGTAAAAAATAAAAAGCAGCTAAAAGCAAACCCAAGATAAAAACAGACACAAATAAATTGAAAAAAAGAAGAACCTTTTACCGAGGGCTGACTCACTTGAACAGGATTATTTTGTTCCATACTTACATACTAGAAAGAAAAAATAAGGATGTCAAGGCACAATCCAAAAAATCTTAAAACGGAGTTTCTTCTTCAAGAGAGCCATTTTCCAATTCCTTCTCGTTCATGCCGCCTGGCAACTCTTCCAAATCACGAAACTCATTTTTAATCTCATGAATTTCGTTTTCTATCTCCTCAAGTCTTTTTTTAATCCTTCTTGAAAGCTCAAGGCCCCGCCTGAACTTGGGAATCGCCTCCTCAAGCGAAATTTTGCCCGATTCAAACTCCTCAGTTAACTTGGTTAATTCTTCAAAATCAGACTTTAGTGTCCCTTTTTTATTCATAACTTCTCAAGTTTTAATACCTCTGACGCTATTCTACCATCAACTAAGTTGGTTGTAATCAGCGAGTTTTTAGAAACATTTTTAATTGATCTTACAATTCTGCCATTTTCATCAAAAGTAAGACTAAAACCTCGTGCCAAAGTCTTCTTTATATCAAATGAGCGAAAATATCTGATTAAACTTAAGATTGCTTCTTCTTGTTTCAAAAACAAATAGTTACAGGCATTGTAAAGTCTAGTTTTCAATACTTCATTTTCTTTTCCTAGATTCAAAATCCGCGACTTTAATAGATTAAACTGGCCAAGCATCTTATCCTTTGCTCTTGTCGTAAGATGAATTTGATAAGAAATAGCCTTTTCCAAAATTGAGACTCTCCTTCTTAAATCGTTTTTGATATCAGTCAAGCTTTGTTTAACAAAATTGTCCATGATTTTTAGACAATAATTAACATCACCTAAGATTTCGCCTCTTGTTTTAACCAAAAGCTCAGCTGCATTTGAAGGGGTAGAAGCTCTCAAATCAGAAACTAAATCAGCAATGGTCACATCATCCTCATGTCCCACCCCACAAACAACCGGGATTTTGCTTGAAAAAATAGCCCTAGCCAGCCTTTCATCATTAAAGGACTGCAAATCCTCAAGCGAACCACCCCCACGAACCAAAACCAAAACATCAAGGTCAGGCATCTTTTGATTGAAATAATTAAAAGCAGAAACAACAGAATCAACAGAGTCTCTTCCCTGAACCAAGACTGGATAAAAATATATTTTTATGCCGCCAATTCTTTCTCTTAATACCTTGACAAAATCACTGAAAGCGCGAGAAGAGGGTGCAGTAATAAGTCCTATCTTTTCAGGAAAAGGAGTAATTTTTCTTTTTCTTGCCTCATCAAAAAGTCCTTCTGATGACAATTTTTCTTTTAACTTTTCAAAAGCAAGCCTCAAAGCTCCTTCACCAGCCGGTACTATTTTGGTCGCATAAAGACTGAATTTCCCAGTTTTCTGGTACAAGCGAGGAACTCCATAAATATGAACCATCATTCCAGCCTCCAAAACCGAATAACCTGAGATCTGATAAGTGACGGCAAAAACATCAAGACTTGAAGTATCATCTTTAACAGTCAAAAAAAGCCACTTATTTTGGCTAACTTTAATTTCAGCAATCTCACCTTCAACTACAACTTCACCAACACTAGAAAGATAAATATTGATAAACTCATTAAACTCACTGACTTTAAAAATCTTTTCTTCTATTTCTTTCATTCCTAAAGTATAATCACACAAAGACAATTTTTAATCAAGAGAATATGGCAAATGAAAAACTAGAACAGATTATAAAATTTGCTGAAGGATTGAGAATGGACCCAAACGGAAAAGGATTATTAAATGGAGCAATAGAAAACGTGAGAAAACTATTAGAAAAAGGAGAACCTGTAGAAAGAACACTTGAAACCTTAGAACAGGTCCAAAGGGCTCTCAACTTAATACCACCTCAGGGAAAAGAAAGAAATAACTAAAACTAAACTCGTCCAAAAGCTTTCTTCAACTCTATCTTTGCTTCTTCAAGTATCTTTCTTCGCTCAAGTGGCAATCTTTTTCCAGCTCGATTGATATAGAAATTAAGCATACTCATTGCTGATTGATAAGGCGTTCTAGCTTTGCTGCGTATTGAATTTTCAGCTGACTCCTTTAAAGAAAGAGCAATTTTCTTAGGGTCATCCCAAGTAAAAACCCCTTCTTCAAGATCAAGAGCAATAGAAGTCTTTGTCACTCTCTCCGACCAGTTCCGCGAAGTCATACCTAAACTAATTTTACACCTTCTGGACAAGGTCCGACCCTGTCCATAATATTTGATTAATCATCAACCCTATAGTAAAATCTTGCTATTGTGAAAATAGAAAGGTCAATAGGTCTAAAACAACAACTTAATTTGCTGGGTGCCAGCCTGTTTTGTGGTACAGAATACCTGTACCTAGCAGCAAAGGGCCGGGAGATTCCTATTCAACGCACTACCCTCACTGTAGCTACGGCCATATTTTCAGCTTTCCCCGATTTACAAAATTCTGAAAACTTAACAAAATTGGGTGATTTATCACCCTTGATGATTGCTCTAAATGAAGCTGCTGATATCGGTATTTCAGCAGAGAAAAGGCTAGAAAAAGGCGGGTTAAGACAATGGCAAGTATGGGGACTGATGCTTCTAGCTGGTGAGGCCAGAAAAACACTAGAAAAAAGAATATCCGAATTTGAAAGAAAACATCCTAATGAGAGAAATAAGATGATAAGTTTTATTAACGACTTCTTAACCCTGTCAAGATTAAGAGATAAATTTGAAAAATATAATTGGCCTACTTTCCTCGAATTTGATAGCGCTATATTTGTAGCAGCATACATTACGTCTATTTCACCCCAAACTCTTACAGATGCGGAAATCAACATAAATCAAGAGATTTCTAGCGTAGAAGAACTGACAAAAAAATACTCAATTTTTCTAATCGAACAAGGGGAAGAAAGAGAGTTTACACCAATCCAGCAAAAAATAAGAGCTCTTTTTGCCTCAGTAATGCTACTTAAGACAACCGATGACAAGAATGACAAGAACGGCTCTAATGTAGATAGACTTCTTGACTTACCTAATTTTTGGGACTATGCAAGAAGTAAAAAACCACAAAAACCCCAAGAAGAAATAAATAGAATAAGAGAAAGATACCATAAAGTAGCAGAACCAATATTCCCCAAATTGCAACAAATAGGAGCAGACATCCTTTGCAGTTTAACAAGTATAAGAAAAGCGGAAAAAGCGAAAAACGGGAATCAACCGCAAGATGATCCAACCAATTTCTGGAATTTTTTTCAAAGAGAGACCCAAACTACTACTTTACGCCACGAACTTCAAGCTGCACAAGTTTTACACGAGCTGTTCCACTAATCCGAACATTGACAAGGTCCGTCCTTGTCAATCCCATAATTTATTCCCTGCAACAATCTATCGCTTTTTTGACTAGCTGCCCCATCTTCTCAAAAATACTAGCAGAACCTTGAACTTCAGGTTTTTTATCTTCGCTCAAGAATTCAATCTTCTTATTTTTCGTTGTTTTAATATCAGAAACATCAACTGCACCAAGATTTAAACCCCAAAAAAGAGAATAAAGCTGATAGGATTTTTGAAACATCTCTTCTGCCTCGCTTCTTTCTCCTTTTGTCAAAGCCTTCGTGCCGACTTCCATCAAACGCATCGAGGCAGCAAGCAAATGCTTACTAATACACCAAACCTCACCCTCATAATCCTTGATAATCCTTTTCAAAAGAGACTTTCTCATCTCGCGAACTTCATCTAAAAGATCAAGATACTTCTTATCTTTTGTCTTGTTATAGGTAAAAAAGAGATGCTCTTCCATTGAGATTAAATTCATAATCCCAATTGAAAGATCCTCATCCGAAGATAAATCAAGCTTTTCGCCTTTTTCCATTTTCTTCACTTTTTCCAAAAACTTATTTATATCAACCTCCATCTTTTTGCCTTTCATAAGATTCACCTCCTTTTATAAGGTTAACAAATAAAAAATAAAACTGGTCAAAGTAAGTAAAAAAACAGGAACTATAACTTTCTGATAATAAATAAAGACCTTGCCATTATTTTTAGTTCTTAGCCGGCCGTCAAGCCAAACTCCAAGAAGAAAAACTAAAGAACCAATTAGTGTCCCCAATAAAATTTTATCAATACCCCAAAAAGTATTGCCCTTTATTCCAATAAAGTGAGACCAATAAAGAGGAGGAATTACAAAGACAAACATCAAAAAAGTAGAAACAAAATCTCGATAATGAATTTTTATCCCCTTTTTACCTATAAAGTCAGACAACCAAAGTCCACTTGAAAGAATAAGACCGCCTATCCAAACCCCAACAACAGTATCGTCTATCCCCAGCCATCTTGAAATTTCAAGCCCAGCACCAACTGCAACTGTACAAAGAGGACAAACTGCCGATACCGGCTTGGAAAAGACAAAAAATGGCAAAAATAAAGTCAAGAAAAAGAAAACAAATCGCATAATCATTTTGAAAGAGTAGAGCTTTCACTTGCCGCTTTTAATCTTTCAGAAAAATAGTCAATGATATCAGGAGTTCCAATTAAGCATTTCCCTTCAGGCGTGTAAAGAAAAGGAACTCCAATTGAATTTGTACTAATTCCGCATTTTTGAGCCACTTGAGAAAGCTCCAAAGCATTAGCTTTATTATCATAAACTTCTTTTTTAATAACCTTAACTTTCTCCTCCAGTTTATTTTCTTTCATCCACTCCTCGACATCAGCGCAATGAGGGCAGGTATTGCCGTAATAAAAAATTGGATCGCCATTATTTTTCACTTCATCCGGAGTTTTCGTTTCAATAGTATCTTGAGAATTCTTAACCTGGCTAGTCTTTTTACCTTGGCTTCCCCAGACAATAGCAGCCAACATTCCAGCTGTTAGTAAGATAACAAGCAAGGTAATAAGAACAGTTTTTTTCATAACCTTTAGATTTTAACAAAAAATAAATCAAAGCGGTAGCTTTAATAACAAAAAGGAAGGCTCTCTTTTAAAAAACAAAAGAGAGCCTTCTTAAGGTAAAACTACTTTCCCAAACGAGCAGCATCTTCTGCACTTAAAATCTTGAAAAGCTTCATTCCGTCAACTTCAGCCTTTGCTGCTCTTTTACCATTCTTCATGGTAACAACAGTCACCTGACTATCAGGGACTTCAACGGTTGATCTTGTCTTAACGTTATAAAATTTCAATTTACTCACCCCCTTACTCTCAAAGCTAACTAGCCTTAAACTAATACAAACCTCAAGCTTTGTCAAGAAGTAAAGCTAAACAAGCTTGAAAAGAGAGGCAAAAGTGCTATTATAAGGACAATGGCAGAAAAAGGCGAAAATCCTTTAAAACTCCCAAAAAGAAAGATCTTTGAGCATGAAGCCAATTATTATGCAAGATCAGGCGGAAGCGGAGGGAAAAGCCTAGAAGTTCCAACTTTTATGAGAGAGGAGCAAGAAAAAATTAAAAATCTACCCAAAGCAAAAGCGCCTCAAGAAAAAGATATTTCCAAAAACTGAACTTTGAAAATTAAAAGCTCAAGTAGAATGAAAGAAGAAGAAATTTGCCTAAATTTTGAAAATATTAAAGCTGCCGGCAAGACTAAATTACCCTACTGTCCCTACAATGAAAGCTGTGATGGCAAGACTTGCGATTTTACTAGACAGTCAAAAAAAGAGCTAAAAGAAGACATAGAACAAGAAAAAGCGATTCTTGCTTGGCGATTAAATTTACAAGAAAGAAATTAATTCTCCTTCATTATTTTATTGCTCGTTTTTACCTCTTGACAAAATATCTGTCTTGACTTATTATGAATAAGTATTCAGAAGGAGGTGATAAATATGCCTAATTTTGACGGAACAGGACCAAGAGGTTTAGGACCAAAAACTGGAAAGGGATTTGGACCTTGTGGCTTAGGTCTAGGCTGGCGAAGAAGGTTTGGCGCCGGACGGGGCCTGGGCAGATACTTCGGTTGGGCAGGCTGGAACTGGCCGCAAACCAAAGAGGAACAAGTAGAAGCTTTAAACAACTATGAAAAGGCTCTTGAAGAAGAGCTTGAGGATGTCAAGAAAGAGAAAGCTGAATTAAGCCAAAATAGCCAAAGCTAAATAGAAGTAATTTCCAATCCTTGTCAGAATTTACAAGCGATTGGAGGCATTTATTGATTCCATATAAATTTATTGCCCTAAAATCAAACTCTAAAATACAATGCTACAATAAATTAAGATGGAAACTCTTTTGGAAGTTAAAAATTTAAACATTAACCTAGATGGGAATACTATCCTGAAAGATCTCTCATTTCAGGTCAAAGAAGGAGGGATATTAACCATCCTAGGGCCAAATGGTGCGGGCAAAAGTGTGCTTTTAAAAACTCTTTTAGGTCTTTTGCCCTATAAAGGAGAAATTATTTGGCATGGAAAACCAAAAATCGGCTATTTACCTCAAGGATTAAGCCAACTTAGTGTTAAAAGTTATCCATTGAGTGTTGCTGATTTTTTTAGTTTAAAAAATCCAGCTCCAAGTTCTGAAGAAATAATTAAATTCCTAGATTTTGTAGGATTAGATAAGAGTATCTTAGGCAAGAAAGCTGGTAATTTGTCAGGCGGACAATTTCAAAGAATGCTGATAGCTTGGGTTTTAGTTTCTCATCCTCAAGTTATAGTTCTTGACGAACCAACAACTGGACTTGATATTGGTGGTGGAGAAACAATCTATTCCCTTTTGCAAACCATCTGGAAAAAAGAGAATCTGACAATCTTTCTTGTCACTCATGACCTCAGCATCGTTTATAAAAACTCAACTAATGTCTTATGTCTAACCCATAAACGCGAAGTTTGTTATGGAAAACCAAGTGATATATTAAATTCCGAGACCTTAGAACAAGTCTTTGGCACAGAAGTAAAAATTTTCAAACACAATCAGTAATTATATGCCATATCAAATTATCCTTACATTGATTAGTGGAATCTTTATCAGCGGAATTGCTGGATATTTAGGCACCTTGATGCTTTCTAAAAAAATGTCTGTGGTCGCCGGACCATTGGCTCATCTGGCTTTCCCAGGGGTAGCATTGGCATTAATTTTCGGATTTAACATATCTTTTGGTGTCTTCCCTTTTGTTATCCTAGGCGCAATTTTTATCTGGTATTTTGAAAAAAGAACAAAATTGCCTATGGAAAATTTAGCAGCAGTTATCTTTGCCATAGGAGTAGGCACGGCTTTACTTTTTCTGCCAATAGGTAAAGCAGAGGAAGCTTTAGTTGGAAGTATCAATAAAATAACTTTTGGAGAAACTATCGTTGTAGTTTCTCTAAGCACATTTATATTTTTCATTGTAAAAAATCTGTATCAAAAAATGATGCTTGTAAATATTGACGAAGATTTGGCAAAAATCGAAGGAATTAACGTATCAAAGTATAACTTATTTTATTTATTAAGCATAGCAATTGTTATTGCATTAAGTGTTTATCTGGTTGGAGGACTCATAACTGCTGCTCTTGTTGCCATTCCTGCAGCAGCAGCAAAAAATGTAAGCCGCGACTTGAAATCATATATAAGGCTCGCAACTTTTTTCGGGATAATCTCTGCTGTTACCGGAATTGTTATTGCGCAATTTATCCATCTGCCTATAGGCCCAATGGTTATAGTTACCAATGCCATACTCTTCTTAATCTCGGTTTTCCTAATGAAAAGGATATTTTAGTTTTACCATAGTAATCAATATGAAAGAAAAAATTGCAAAAATCTCCATATTAGCAAATATGATTCTGGCGGCAACAAAGATTATTGCCGGTTTGATTTCCAATTCAACTGCAATTTTAGCTGAAGGAATTCATTCATTAATGGATATTTTTTCTTCCTTTATTGGTTATATTGGAATCAAGATATCTAAAAAACCGGAGGATAAAAAACATCCCTATGGCCATTATAAATTTGAAGTTCTGGCCGGTCTTCTAATTACTTTAGTTTTACTAGGAACAGGAATAGAAATTATTCATGAAGCCTACCAAAAATTTTTAAACCCAACTTTGGTAAAGATTCCTCTTTTCGCTTTTGGGGTAATGGCGTTTTCGATGTTAGTTAATGAGATTATGGCGCGCCTTAAAATTTATTTTGGCAAAAAGGAAAACTCACTAGCCTTACTTTCTGATGGATTCCATTCAAGAATAGACGTCTTTTCCTCCCTTGTGATCCTTGTAGGTTTATTTTTAACAAAATATTGGATCCATACAGATTCTGTTTTAGCTTCCCTAGTTGGTCTATACATCGTTAAGGAATCTTTTTCAATTGGCAAAGAAGCAGTTGACTCCTTACTTGATGTCTCCGCAGGCCCTGAAATTGATGAGAAAATAAAATCAATCGCAGAAAAGGAAGACGTTAAAATTAATTCCTTAAAAACTCAAAAAAAGGGTTCTGCCATTACAGCCAATTTGGAGATATCGTTGCCAAGTAACCTAAGAGTAGAGGAAGCAACTAAAATTTCTGAGAATTTAAGGAAAAAATTAATGAAAGAGATTGGAAATCTGTCTTATGTCGCCATCCAGATTAAAAGTCATGATATAGAAACAGCATTTTACAAACCCACTTTTGGACGCGGATTTGGCTGGCAAAGAAGGGCTAAATTCAAAGGCAAAATAATTAATGCAACAGGCGAAGGACCTGGCGGATTCTGCGTTTGCCCAAATTGTGGATATAAAATCAAACACCAAGCCGGAGTACCTTGTTCCAATTTAAGATGTCCAAAATGTGGAACCACTCTAGTAAGAAAATAGACAATGCCAAGACCAAGAATACCACGATGTTTGAAATTTAAGCCTGGGGTTTATTACTTTAAGCCCCAAGGAGTTCCAATGTGGCAATTAGAAGAAGTGGTTCTATTGAAAGATGAAGTAGAAGCTATAAAATTATATGAAGTTGACAAGTTAGAGCAGACCGAGGCAGCTAAAAAAATGGGGATCTCTCAACCAACTTTTGCTAGAATTCTTGATAACGCCCAAAAAAAAGTTGCAGAAGCCATCATAAAAGGAAAAGCAATAAAAATAGAAGGAGGTGATAATTTATGACTTATAATTTAGGCAGCGACGCACAAATGCTTGATGAAAAAGGAAAAGACTTAGCTCGAGCTAGACAATCTCTAATTGAAGAGCTTGACGCAATTAACGTTTATGAAGAAAGATATCAAGCCAGCAAAGATGAAAAACTAAGATCAATATTGGCTCACAATAGAGACGAAGAAAAAGAACATGCAGCTATGTTAATTGAGTATCTAAAAGAGAACGACGAAACTTTTGCCAAAAAATTTGAGGAGCATGACTAAAAAGAGCAAATAAAAAACCTCTTTAGGCTGTGGCTTTTAGACTTAGTAAAAAATCCACGGCCTAAAGGCCGTGGCTTTCTTGGCTCCATCTAAACTATTATACATCCACGCGCTAAAGCGCGTGGCTTTATGATTAGATGTAGTAAAAATCAAATTAATTACTCTTGATGATTATTTGTTGATCATCGGGTAGAACTATGTTCTCCTGATTACTACCCGAGACGACAATAGCACCATTTTTACCCTGCGAGACTACATATTTTTTACCACCATCACCCACAAGCTCTACCACACCATCGCCAGCACCTTCGTCCTTAATTAAATCGACCAACTGTTGATAAACTTTTCTTTCGGACATAAGCAGTGATTTTACTCAAAAAACGGCAAAAAAACAATAAAAATTGCAAAATTATGAATTTTATTTTGAGGTAAAATAAGATATGCATAAAACCAAAAGCAAAAAGAAAGAAAGACAAGTAATAATAATTGACCTCGATGATACCTTAATTGACACTTCTTCATTCAAAAAAGTTATCTTTGATAGAATATCGTCCCAGGCAGATATTGCCAAAAGAGAAATAGAAAAAATTTATCAAGAGATAAAAAGAAAAGAAAATAAAAATCCTTTATCAACTTTATGCCTAAAAATTGGCAGGAAATCTAAGAAGAATAAAGATATTTTTGAAAAAACAATTCTATCAGCCATAAAAACCATAAAAATTAACAAAAAGGTTCTTAATTTTGTCAAAAAATATGAAGGTTACAAAATATTACTAACTTTAGGCGAAACAAAATTCCAAAAAGCAAAAATTGAATTTCTAAAAGAGAAAACAAAAATAGACAAAATTGTAAATGAAATAATGATCACAAGAGAAGACAAACTAAGATTCATAAGTTCTAAAATCAAAAGAGATAACTTTAGATTCAGAGGAAAAAGCTATAAAAGCCTCGTAATTTTAGATGACAAAATAGACCTATTTTCTGATTTAAAAAAATATTCCTTTATTAAGCTAATCCACCCCAAAGAAATTGAATAAAGAGTTACTTTTTGAAAGAAGAGATAAAATCTTCAAGATTAACTAACTTTTGATCTCCAGTTTCTAGATCTTTGACCTTGATAAGACCTTTTTTAATCTCGTCCTCGCCAAACATAACCACCCAAGGAATACCCAAACTATCAGCATATTTAAACTGTTTATCAAGTTTTGAGGAATCATAATAAACTTCAGCGGCTATTCCTGCCGCTCGGAATTTCTTCACCAAGAGAGAATAATTTGAGGGGTCAATTCCAGAAAAATTAACAACCAGAACCTTGGAATTGGTCCTAACTTTTTCAACCTTTCCTAACTTTTCAAGAGCCGAAAAAAGTCTATCAACACCTACCGAAGTTCCGACAGCTGGCAAATCAACTTTGCCGTCTGACAAAAGTGAGATCAATTTATCAAATCTACCACCACTGCAAACACTGCCTATTTCAGGCAAATCCAAAAGGTAAGTTTCATAGATTATACCTGTATAGTAGTCAAGCCCGCGGGCAATGGTTGGGTCAAAGACAACTAGATTTTCACCATAGCCTGATTTCTTTAAAATAGAAAACACTTCCCCCAGGTTAGATATTCCCTCAAGAAGAGCAACACTTGACCCCAAGACTTCTCTTATCTTGTCTATTTTTTCTTCGCTACTGCCACTAATTGACAAAAATTGTAAGACTAATTCAGAAACTTTGTCTCCAAATTCAATCTTTATTTCCTCAAGAACTTTGTCTTTTCCTAGCTTACTAGTCTTATCAATTATCAAAAATAATTTCCTGGAAGCATCGCTATCAAGGCCTAATTTTTCAGATAAAGCATCAAGAATTCTTCTATCGTTAACAGAAATCAAAGCACCAACACCCAAGGCCTGCATAGCATCTGCCATCATCATCACAATTTCACTATCAGCAAGCGAGCTTTTTGCCCCAACTATATCAGCATCAAATTGCAAAAACTCCCGATACCTCCCTGCCTGTGGGCTTTCGCCTCGCCAGACATTACCAACTTGATATCTTTTATAAGGCAAGACTAGCTCGTCTTTATATTGCGCCACAACCCGCGCCAAAGGAACAGTTAAATCATAGCGAAGAGCAACTTTTCTTCCTCCATGATCCTCAAACTGATAAATAAGTTTCTCCCCTTCCTCACCATATTTACCTGTTAAGGTCTCAAAACGCTCGATGGCAGGGGTATCAAGTGGGAGAAAGCCATAGCTTTCATAAACCTTTTTTATAGTTTCAATCATCCTTTGCCGAGGTATAAGCTCTGAGGCAAGAAAATCACGAAACCCCGACATCGGACCTTTCGTTTTTGTCATATCCTTAATTATAACAGAATATAGCCTCTCATACCTAACTCTATACCATATACAAAGTCAAACAAAAGCTTTATAATTTAGTTGTATGTTTATAAAACTTTACATAATTGCGCTTTTGACATTTCTTGGAATTGACATAATCTGGCTAACTCTCGTCGCCAAAAATTTCTATGCCAAACAGATAGGATACTTAATGGCCAAAAATCCCAATCTTATTGCAGCTCTAGTTTTTTATCTTATTTTTATTGCAGGCCTAGTATTTTTTGTAATTATACCCTCTCTTGAAGATAAAAACTGGACTAAGGTTTTAATCAGCGGCGCATTCTTCGGTTTAGTAACCTATGCAACCTACGACTTAACCAATCTCGCCACAATCAAAGATTGGCCAATTACCTTAACCATAGTTGATCTTATTTGGGGAACAACACTTTCTGCTTCGGTATCCATAATCACATACCTTATAGCCATAAAGCTTAGAATTTAAAGAGGCTTCCCGCTAAATAAAGACAAAAGAATATAACTACCTGACTTGACAATTTTCTTTCAAAAACGCAGACACTCTACTTGATTTTGCAAAAGAAAAATAATGTATTAAGATGAAAGTATGGAAGAAAATATTACCCAACCAGAAAAAACTCAAACAGAAGTTATTCAAACTCCTCAGATACCGCCGACTAACTCGAATGAAAAATCAAGAACATCATTAATTTTAGTTGGCTTTTTAATAGCAATTTTATTTAGCTTCGCTCTTGGCTTTTTTCTTGGTAAATCTCTTAATCAGACAAAAGCTCCTTTACCTTCTCCAGTTACCCAAGTTTCCCCAACAGCAACATTAATTCCAACAGCTACTCCTGACCCTACTGCAGACTGGAAAACATATAGCAACAAATTGGGAAAATACGAGATCAAATATCCAAGTGAAGCAATAATTGAAGAAAAAGGCGAGCTCCAAGCTCCATACTGTGTTGTAATAAAAGTTGGTTTAGCTCAATTAAAAATAAAATTACCAAAAGGTACTTATGGCAGCTGTATAACCACCGGTTTAGACAGCGATCCTTCTGCACAGGTCATAGATGAAAACATTAACCTATTGGGGAAAGAAACGACTGCTTCAGGAATGAACCTTATGGGAAAAAGATTATCCACTGAAGGGAACTCTGCGGTGGGCGCTAAATCAACTGATAGGTTCGAATTCCTAAGAATTTCTGATGTAGGTGGCTTTAAAGATTTTGTAATTGAATACGGAGGTTATTATGATGAAGAAAATACAAAAACTAAATATCAGAACGACAAAAAAACAATATATCTTATCCTCTCTACTTTTAAATTCACAGAGTAAAAAATCTATGGCTTAAAAGCCGTATCTCTTTTGCTCCATCTAAACTATTCCGTATCAACACGATTTAGCGCATGGCTTCTTTATAATTATATGTGTCAGAATCACCCCCAGCCCAGCCAGCTGCAGAATTGTACTTGGCTGCCCAGCAGGGATTCTCCTCGGCTATGCTCGGAGCAAGCTTCCTCGGCTATGCTCGGAGTAAACTCACTAGGTTCTCATCTTGACTCAACAGCGCTTCAACAAACTCAGCGCAGGTATTATAACCAAGTACTCCTTTAACTAATAATTGCTTCTTTGCACTACTCCAGCCTTTAAGTTGCCTTTCCTTTTTGGCGGCTTGATATTTGTTTAAATATCTCTCTGCATAAACAAATTTGAGATCAGAAAATTTTTTTTGTAAAAAACGACTTTTTATTTATATGCTCCAAAAACCTATTCAAGATACTGTTTGCCATTCCCACGTAAAACATTTTCTGATCGCAAAGAAGCATATAAACATACCAGCTTCCCATTAATTAACAGGGCTTGCACTGAGCTTGCCGAAGGGCTTGCACTGAGCTTGCCGAAGGGCTTGCACTGAGCTTGCCGAAGGGCTTGCACTGAGCTTGCCGAAGGGCTTGCACTGAGCTTGCCGAAGTGCTGCCCAGCAGGGATTCGAACCCCAATTTTCGCGTCCAGAGCGCGACGTCCTACCATTAGACGACCGGGCAAAGTTTTAAAGAATCTCTAAGCATTAGCTTCAGAGCTTTCTTGCCTTTTGCTGTTTTAAGATATTTTTCTCTCCTTTGTGCATCTTCTTTGCTCAAATATGCTTCGTAGAACACCAATCTTAGACCTTTTCTATTTTTTGTCGACTTCACCCCACCACTTTTATGCTTCCTAATTCTTTGTCTCAAATCCCCAGAATAACCTATATAAAAACGCCGACCATCAAACAAGACATAAACATAGTAGAATTCTCTAAGCACCAATATATATTATAGCGTCCACCCCAAACCAGAATAAATTCGGTTTAGATTGCGCGACGTACCCATGTCGTCGCTTCGCTCCTTTTGCTTCGCACAGACGACCGGGCAATGATAAACAGGTAAAAGGCAAGGGTTAAAAGTTAAAAGAATTCGGATTTCAGCCATCGGCTGTCAGCTGTCAGTTCCGAGTCCTATCTTAATTCATAAATCAAAAATCAATATTCTATGATTCAAAATAAAAGAGCAATGGAAATCAAATAAAACTATTTAATTTTAGCACAAATCAGATTCAAAATCGAAAAAAAGAACCTTGACCTTAAGAGATTAAGACTTTATATTAACTATGATGTCGGCTGAATCTCTTCGCCAGAAATTAATTTCAAGGCTTAACAATTCTCAGCCACCAACTCCCTGCCAAATCCAAAGACAAATAGAAGAAAATCGTCAAAAACAAAATAATTTATTAAAACTCAAGATAGAATTAGATACTGCAGAAATACCTCCCAGTCTCGCCAAATTGGCTAACAGAGGAGCTACTTTTTCAGCTAACCTTAAAGCGAGTATAGAAAGTCTAAGAACACAACCAGAGGGAGAGCTACTTATTTCCCTAATAGAGCCAGAAGATATCCGCTCAGATGGGACAATCCGCATAAAAAGACTAAAAAGAAAAATTTAAGAGACGATCTCTTCTTTCTTCGCTTTAATAAAATGAATCCATTCTTCAATAACCTCAAGAAAAACTTTAAGTGGCGCCTCGATAATAAAATCAAGAATAAAACTTAAAACATTGATACTTGCAATTTTTGCAGATAGCCACTGCCCCACTTTAATAACAGGCAAGAAAATAAAATCTTTAAAAGAAGAAAGCAAAGATTCTCTATCATCCTTCTCTAAACTAAAATCCTTGGCAATGCCGCGCACACGATAGGCAAAAAACGAGACCACCGACAAGAAGAACAAAAATATAATTTGACTCACAGGATTAAAACCAAGTTTTGTCAAAATCCAAATCACCCCGCCAAAAGTAATACCAAACATCACAAGATAAAAAATGCCAAAAATCTCACTTATTTTTTGACCTTTAGAAAGTGAAGAGATAATTTTTACTTCAGGTTTATCTTGAGAATAAAAATAATCATCAATCATTTCTACCATCCTTTCGGTATTTTCTTCATCGGGTAAATCTATATCAAGATTGAGAAGGAACATCAAAAGAGGTGGAAAAGAAAGATTAATTCCAAGCGCTAGATAATTCACCTTCCCAAAGATAATGTCTATTGGCAGCTCAAGCAAAATCCCAATCACCATTTTTGTCAAAAAAATATAAATAATGCTTCTTAAAGAAGCGCGTGAGAGCTTATCTTTTGTTTCGCGATAAAGATCTTCAAGAAGAGATCTAACGGTTTCCTCTAGCCTATCTTTATTTGAGACCAAATCAACAAAATCTTGTTGATAAGTATTCACCATTTCGCGAATAAGATTAAAAGGGGGCGAAAGAAAAACAACTTCTCTTTTTAGGACAGAAGCAAACGGATAATTAAGCTGAGATTCAATATACGAAAGATTTTGAAAGAAATCGCCTCTTAATTTTTCAGCGTCAGCTTGCTTATTAAACCAGGCAGGAAAGAGCGTCTTTAATAACTTATACGCTATCAAGCCGTCACTGTTTTTACCAAATCCGCGCTCAACAGCAATGTAAATTTGAATCGATCTTGTTTTGGGATCAGCTTCGTCAAAATCAAGTCTTCTAGAAAGCGTTTCAAAAACATAATTGATAATAACCTGCGGCAGAGGATCAAAAGCAAGCTTTTCTTCTATCTCACAAGAGGCAATCTCCAAAACTCTCTTTGACAAGCCGTTAACACCCTCGGCTCCCGAAAGCAATGACCTGTATTTCTCAATTATCACAGCTATTTCCTCAACTACCCCTGCAGATACAGATTCAGGCTTTAAATACCTTGCCCAAAGAAGCTCTTTTACAAGAAGACGGGCTAACTTTTCGCTTTTCTGGTTTAAAAAAAGACGCCTTTTCAAAATTCTTTCGATTGCCGCCTGACGAATCAAATGCTCCGCTCTAAACTCGACTGCATTCCTTGCTGATTCATAAATTACCGCCAAAGTAGAAGCAGTTTTACTAATTGCAAGCGGTTCCTCAACTTTCTTCTGGGAAAGCTTTAGTTTAAAAGCTAAAGAAAGTTCTTTCTTGAATTCTTCTGTTTGTAAATTAAGCCCGTCTCTCATCTTTGAGGAATTTTACACCCAAAAGCAGTTATTAAAAAGACGAGAGGCTATCTTTTAATTTCTTCAAGATTAATGAGAAAAGCGAAGGCACTCTTTTTTCCTGTTGCCTTTTGGTCCAAACCGAAATTACTACCCACCTTTTGTCTACTTCTTTTGCCACAACCTCAACTCTTAAATTGCCATATAAACGCCAGTAGATGTAGGCTCCTTTTGAAGAAGCATAGCGACTACCTGAGGGACTATGCCAAACAGCCCAAATATCAGAAATTTTAAGACCGCGCTCTCTTGCTCTTTCTAAAGCATGATTCGTAAAGTAAAGTCCTTTAAAACTTTTTGTTTTTGCCATAAATTAAGATACTAGTCAAACAGAATATATCAAAATTCGTTAGCTGGTTCAGCGGTTTTATAAAAGAATCAAATATATTGCCTCCATCTTCCACTCTCAATTATTTCTGGAATTGTTTTCTTTTGCCCTGATAGCCAAGCTCTTAATCTTTCTTGATTAGGACAACCTTTTTCTTCAGGATTTGTAAATACAGTCAAAGCTTCTTTCAAAGACTCAAATTTTTCCTCTCCCAACTCTTTTTTCAAATACCCAAAATAATAATAAAACATAAAATGATTAAGCTCGTGAGCCAAAATTTCAATCTGTCTTTTAACACGAGTATCAGCAAAAACCATAATCCACCTCTTTTTAAAATTGTAAGGACAAATAGGCAAAGAGGAAAGATAAATCTTTAAAGTCTTAAATGGAATTTTCCTAGCATAAATCTTCTCTAATTTCTTTTCAACTTTTGGACCATCTTTAACCCAATTTTCTTCTAAATCTTGAGCTATTTTTGCATATTTAAATTTCCTACTATCAAGGCCTTGACTAAGGAATCTCTCTATCACCTCTTTTGCTTCTCTTTCACTTTTGACTCTTTTGAGGCTTTCTCTGAACTTATCAGGAAGAGCTAAAAAAAGTTTTTCCTGGAGATTATTTCTACCGTGCTTGTACCATACAAACCTATAGACAGATCTTAAATAATTCCACACATCAAGATCCAAAGAATAATCTACTTTTATACGCATGTTAAAGACAATCTGATACTTAAGCCCAACAGCAATAACTTAAAACTCACTAATCTTTAGATATCAATCCCGTTATTTCAAGGGTCAAAATAAGAACAGCTTCCTTTACAATTTTAATAATATCTTCCTCAACTTTTGATTTTAGAAAATCAATTATTTTTTCATCCGCAGGATTTTTTGCAATAAGTGAGGCAAATTCAGCATGATGCTCCTTGGGTAAAACCTTCAAAATTGAAGACAAAACACGATAATGAATCAGCTCATCAATAAGTAGTGCAAGTTCCGAAAATTCATCATTATCTCTTGCTACTTTCTTTAGCTTTTTTTCTATCTTTTCTAACTTTAGAAAACGATCGTAAAAAACAGTACTCATATTTTTAAGCTTTAACTAAATTTTTAGCCTCAAGATCAATCTTGTCATATTCAACAGGCCCCAAAGGAACCTCACCCTCTGACTCATCAACAAAAAAAAGAAGAACAGGCCCCTTTTTGTAAGAAGGACCGCCCAGATAATTCATAACTTCAGGACTCCCGCCAAAATGTTTACCTGTCCAAGCAGCAGGTCCTGAATCAGCAATTGAGGCAACAACGGCTCTCCCATTTTCTGTATTTACAATTAAAACCTTGCGATATTTGTACCAATTTCTAAGAAAAGGCTGATTAATGTTCCAGTCAGGTAGATAAAGAGTTTGGACCACTGCATACCACCTTTCTATATTTTCGACCTCAGGAGTCATTTTTTCAAAAGACGGAGCAAAATAACCCCAAGCACCAAGTCCGGGTGCCATTCCTTCTTTCAAAACCAAGGGGTCATCTGTATGTTTTTCAAGGGTATCGCCTGGATATCTTCTTAGATGCTGCTCAATACCAATAATTCCATAAGTAGTATTCAAGTGTTGGCCATCAAGAGTTGCTTTGGCTTTAATTCCAAGAACCTGATTAAAAAGCTTCTCCAATAAACTTTCTTCCTGAGGCATAAGCGGTCTTACCCTTTTGGGCAAAATTGAATCAAGATTTGAAACAAGAATATTTCTTAAATTGAAAGAGTCTCCCTTATCTTTATCCTTAAATTTTTCAAGAGACATTGACGGCAAGGCTGGCATCTTACCGTCAGGGACAGAAAAAAGTAGGGTTCCTGCCAAGAGCCCACCTGAAATAATCTTTGAAGAATGCTCTCTTATTTTCCCCAAATTTATTCCTTTTTCAGAAAGCAAAGACCAAAATTCGGGATATTTTTCTTTAAGTCTCTTTTCAGCCTCAAAACTTTTTAGTTTTAACCTGTTACGATAAAATTCCCCGTCAACTTTATCTTTATAAGTTTTATGATAAGTCTGTGTAGGCAGTTTTCCTCCCATAGTTAAAGCAAAGCGCTTATTCTTTCTAAAGTCTCATCTCTTCCAAGAATTATTATAGACTCATTAATTGGAGGAGTAATCCTCTTACCTGTTATTGCCAACCTTAAATCCATAAAGAAATCACCTGTCTTAAAGCCTTTTTCCTTAATTTTATTCATCAAAGCCTCATTTAATGAATCAAGATTCCAAGGAATACTTTTTATAGCCTCAAGACAAGTTGAAAGATGTTCTTTATAATTACCACCAAGAAGAGAGACATCTACACCAGGCCTCTCAAAAAAGAATCCCGCCAAAGTCTCAAACTCTCTTAATGTCTTAATTCTTTCTTTAACCAAAGGAACTACTTTCAATACATCACTCAAAGCATACTCATCACGAAAAAGTTTAACGATACGAGATGCCAAATCTTTATCTGATAATTGCCTGATATATTCGCCATTAAACCAATCAAGCTTGTCTCTGTTAAAAATGGGGTTATTCTTTTGAAAACCATCAGGGTCAAAGACACTTACAAAATCAGAAAGGGTAAAAAGCTCACGGTTATCCTTCGGCGCCCAACCTAAAAGCATTACAAAATTAAGAAGAGCTTCGGGCAAATAGCCATCATTAAGCAGAGCCTCACAGGAAACAGATCCTTTTCTCTTTGACAACTTTCCGCCTTCAGGATCCAAAATATCTGTCAGATGCCCAATTGCAGGCATCTTGTAACCTAAGTATTCATAAACCAGAAGATGAATAGGTGTTGAAGGCAACCAATCATGACCTCTTAAAACATGAGACACCTCCATCAGATAATCATCAACCACGACTGCCAAGTGATAAGTAGGAAAACCATCTGACTTTAAAAGTGTTGTGTCTGCCACGCTTGAAGTGTTCCAGCTAATCTTTTTGTTTAAAACAAAATCGTTAAAAGAAACTATTTTATTTTCAGGGACTTTGAGCTTGATAGCGCCTGTCTTAAGATTTAAGTCTCGGCAAGGGTCGCGCAGCACTTTACCAGAACTTTCGGTTTTGGGATTTCGGGGAGAACATTGGCAATAAAAAGCATAACCCTTTTTCACTAAAGACAAAGCTGCGTCCTGATAGATTCCTGTTTTAACTCTTTCTGATTGAACATAATATTCATCCCACTTAAGACCAAAAGTTTCCAAGAGCTCAAGAATTTTTTCTTTTGATCCTTTTATTTCTCTTTTTTGGTCCGTATCTTCAATTCTTAAAATAAAATCACCACCAGAATGTTTTGCCAAAGCATAAGAATAAAGAGCTGTTCGCAAACTTCCTATATGCAAATCCCCAGTAGGGCTTGGGGCAAAACGGGTTCTAATCTTTGACTTTCTTTTCTCTGACATTACAATTGAATTATACCCTCTCTTCAGGCTATACTCAAAAGGGGATTTTTATGACAAGACTTACACAAGTTTCAATAATTACAAGAAAGATAATTCGCTACACCATCTTTGGTATTATTGGTATTGTAATTCTGCGCGGAGCTTTTCTTACAGCTTACAAAATCTACCGATATTACTTCCCAGCTCCTCCACCGCCACCCACTGTCTCCTTTGGCAAACTGCCAGCTTTGCCCTTTCCTCAAAAAGACAATCCAACCAACTTGCAATTTCGTCTTGAGACACCAACTGGCAGCTTGCCTCAATTTCCATACACTGTAAAGGTTTTCTTTATGCCCAAAGTCTTTCCGACACTTTTGTCTCTTGATGAAACGAAAAGAAAAGCTCTCAGCCTCAACTTTGATGGTGAATCTTCTCAGATAACTGAAACGGTTTACTCTTTCAAAAACTCAAAAGTGCCTTCGGAATTAAAGATCAGTATAGCCACAGGAGTTTTTTCAATTAGTTATAATTTGGCCGAAGATCCATCGCCTCTAGATAAAAGGCCTCCGGTCCCAGAAGTAGCCGCAACCAAGGCTAGATCCTTTCTCTCAAGAGCTAATCTCTTAGCAAAAGATTTAAGCGGCCCAACAGTAACTGAACCCGTCAAACTTGAAGGAAATAAAATAATTGGTGCCAATTCCTTGTCTGAAGCCAATTTTGTCAAGGTTAACTTTTTTAGAAAAGATTATGACAATTACCCAAGTGTTACCCCAGACCCGAAAGAAGCCAATGTCTGGCTGATTGTAAGCGGTGATCCTCAACGTGAGAAAGAAATCGTGGGCGCTGAATATCATTATTTTCCAGTTGATGAAACCAAATTCGCCACCTATCCTGTCAAAACTGCTCAAGAAGCATGGCAAGAATTGCAAGCTAACAAAGCTTTTATTGCCAGTCTCGGTGATAATCAAGATAAAGAAATTACAATAAGGAGAATTTATCTTGCCTACTATGATGCCGGAACACAAACCGACTTCTTTCAACCCGTAGTCGTTTTTGAGGGTGACAGAAACTTTAAAGCCTATCTTCCTGCTGTCACCAGTCAATATTATGGAGAATAGCTACCTAGCCTCAACCCAAAGCCAGTTGTAGCTTGAATTGATCCAATCTATAAGTTCTTTGGTTTCTCCGAATCGGTCTTGACTCCCAAGAATAATAAAAAGCAAACGATGATCATCTTTTTCATAATAAGTAATCAGGTTTTCCCTTGCATTTTCTGTCCACCCTGTTTTAAGACCTAAAACCCCATCCACTTCTCCCAACAATTTATTAGTGCTTACAAGGTGGCGTCTTATCTTTCCGTCAGCGCTTTCAATATTTATTTCTTTTTTTCTAACTATTGCTTTGATTTCAGGATTCTCAAGCGCTGCTTTTGCAATTAGAACTAAATCACGCGCTGTTGTTTTATGATTTCCACCGTCAAAACCTGTTGGGTTCTCAAAATGGGTATTAACAGCCCCCAAATCGCTAGCTTTTTTGTTCATAGCCAAAACAAACCCCTCAACTCCGCCGGGATAATTTTCAGCCAAAAGATAGGCTGCATCATTTGCAGAATAAACCAAAAGAGCATTTATCAAATCTATTACCTCAACACTTTCACCTCTAACAAGACCCATCTTTTGACCATCAATAAACTGACCATTAAAAGTAAAAACAGCATTCGGGTCAAAAGACTCAAGCGCAACCAAAGCTGTTACAAGCTTTGTAATTGAAGCTGGAAGCAAAGATAAATCAGGATTCTTTTCATAAAGAGAAGTGTTACTGTCAAGATCAAGAACAATAACTGATTGAGCTGAAAGAACAGGAAAAGAAAAGACTCCTTCCTTAAGAACAGGTTTTAAGACGAAAACCTTATCCTCAAGAGGAACCTTTTTGTAATCCATTTGATAAGACAAAACTGAACTAGTTTTCTTTACCTCTTGTTTTTGGTAAGATATAAAAATAAAAAAGAAGATAATTACAAAAGCCGACGACAAATAAATTATGAGATAATCTTTGGCTATCAGCTTTCCTGCCTTACCCTTTTTTAGCTTAAAAAAAGGAAAGGAAAAGATTTTGTTCTTCAATTTCAGATTTCTTTTCTTCTTTGCTTTCATAACTACTTCTTGGCAACTTTTATCCCCAACTCTTGAAGTTGTTCGTCTGTGGCTTCACTTGGAGCATCAAGAACAGAGGTGGTACCGTTTGAAGACATTGGAAAAGCAATCACCTCCCGCAAGCTGGGCTGGCCTAGGATAACCATCAGGAGGCGATCAATTCCGGGCGCGATCCCTCCATGAGGTGGAACACCATATTTGAAAGCAGTTAACATATGGTCAAACTGATGCTTTTGTTCCTCGGTAAAACCAATTAAATCGAAAACTTTATCTTGAATTTCGGGTTGATGAATTCTAATGCTGCCTCCACCCACTTCAAAACCATTCAAAACCAGATCATGCTGCAAACCCCGCACCCGACCTGGGTCTTTATCCAAAAGTGGAATATCATCAGGATGAGGAGCAGTAAACATATGATGTGAAGGCGCCCACTTAGACTTGCCCGAACCATAGAAAAAATCTTCTTTTGTCTGCTCACTAAACAGTGGAAAATCAATCACCCAAGCAAAAGCCAATTCGTCAGGATTATTTTTGTCTTTTCTCAAGTCAGGCTTGTCACTACCGTACTTTTCCATTGCCTCATGATGAGAAATTCTAGGCCAAGACTCCTTAGTAAACTTCTTATTTGGAAAAAGCTTTTTAATCATCTCGGTAAACATCTCCTCAATCAAAGTCAAAATATCATCTTGGGTCACAAAGCTCATTTCAATATCAAGTTGTGTAAATTCACCATAGGCTCTGTCTGCTCTTGGATCTTCATCACGAAAGCATCTTGCAATTTGGAAATATCTTTCAAATCCGGCAACCATTAAAAGCTGCTTATATTGCTGAGGAGATTGAGGTAAAGCATAAAACTTCCCAGGTTGAAGTCGAGAGGGAACTATAAAATCACGAGCACCCTCAGGAGTAGTTTTTGTCAAGATTGGAGTCTCAATCTCCACAAAATCACGCTCAAAAAGCCAATTCCTTACAAATTGAAGAACTTTAAAACGATTCCTGATGTTTTTGGTCATACGAGGCCTTCTTAAATCAAGATAACGATACTTAAGACGAACCGCTTCTTCTATTTCAAGACCATCTGTATCAAGAGGGAGAGGTAATTCTGAAGCCAAACTTATAACTTCAAGATGTTCTACTTCTATTTCAACTTTACCTGTTTCAAGGTTGGGATTAACTAACTTTTCTGGTCTTTCACTAACAACTCCAACAACTTCAACTACTGATTCAACAGTCAATTTTGGCAAAGAGCTAAAGACACACTGAACCATCGCGCTTCTATCTCTCAAGTCGATAAAAGCTATTTTTCCATGATCACGGATAGAATTGACCCACCCTAAAAGCCTAACCTTCTTGCCAACCAATTTCGTTGTTTCAATCGCTAAAGTTCTTTTTCCCATTACTCCAAGATATTTTAATCTCAAAAAGGAAGACTTACAAGAAGAACTTATAACTCAAAACTTAAAAGTTAAAAGTTAACAATTAGATTATAGATTTTGGATTATTGTAGATTATAGAATAAAATTACAAATCAC
>Ga0209381_1001355_pt1 | contig 40891 bp, 31 predicted proteins | sample DewCreD2012metaG_FD_184111 | JGI IMG/M metagenome (GOLD analysis project Ga0209381, IMG submission 184111) | Hot spring sediment bacterial and archeal communities from British Columbia, Canada, to study Microbial Dark Matter (Phase II) - Dewar... ... | reverse complement strand
GGAATTATCGCAACGCCACGGCGGCCTGGTTCGGATCGGCTACAACCACCGCTATCACCCGGCGTGCCTGAAGGCCAAGGAACTTTTCCGCGCGGGAGCGCTGGGGCCGATCATGTTTCTGCGCGGGCGCTACGGCCAGGGCGGACGCCTCGGCTATGAAAAGGAGTGGCGCGCCGATCCCAAGCTTTCTGGCGGCGGCGAACTGATTGACCAAGGGGTGCATCTGATTGATCTCGCCGGCATATTCCTGGGCGAGTTCACCGAGATTCGCGGGCACGCGGCGACTTATTTCTGGAACATGCCGGTGGACGACAACGCTTTTGTCAGCCTGCGCGACGCCGCCGGGCGCACAGCCTGGTTGCACGTCAGTTGCACCGAGTGGAAAAACACCTTCAGCCTCGAAATCTATGGGCGGGACGCCAAGCTCCATTGGGAGGGCTTGGGCGGCAGTTATGGGATGGAAAAACTCTATTATTACAAGATGCTGCCGCAAATGGGCCCGCCTGAGACCACCATCTTCGAATATCCGCGCGGCGATGAATCTTGGAAATTGGAGATGGCGGAATTTTTCGAGGACATCCGGCTGAAACGGACGCCGGTTCCCGGGCTCAAGGAAGCCCGCGCGGCCCTGCGCGTGGTGGAGGCGATTTACCGATGAGCGTTGGAAACCCCCAATCGCGCGAGCACCGCCAAATGAATTTCCCTCTCCCCAAGGGAGAGGGACCAAGGGCGAGGCGAAAGGAGATCGGCGATCCGCAGCAGGCGCGCCATTGGAATAAAACGTCAGTGGACGCGCGGGCCAGGTCGGCGGCGCTGGGCATTTTGGAGACGCTGTTCCCCCTCACCCCAACCCTCCCCATGAACCCTCTGGTTGTAGGAGCCGACGTAAGGAGGCTCAAATTGGTCCCCGGGCGTGATGGCCATGAAATCAGAGCCTCCTTACGTCGGCTCCTACGCGGTTCAGGGGTGGCAAGGCGCGAAACCGGTTTTCGGGGAAGTCTCTCCCTAAGGGAGAGGGAGCCACGTTCGGCAGTCTTGATTAAAAAATCACGCCTTGAACTTACGGGACGCTGGGATTGGTTTTCGAAAAAAGAAATGGTCCGAAACGCCTTATGATTATCACTCGATCTCCATTGCGCATCAGTTTGGGCGGCGGCGGCACCGACCTCCCCTCTTACTACGAGCAGCACACCGGCTTTTTAATCGCCGCCGCCATTGACAAATATGTCTATATCACCCTGCACGAAACCTTTGTGCCGGACTTGATCGTCAAATACTCGCGGCTCGAGCGGGTCGCCAAAGCCGCCGACCTCGAACATCCCATCATTCGCGAGGCCTTTGCGCTAACCGGCTTGGAAGGCGGCTCGATGGAGCTGACTTCGATGGCCGACATCCCGGCGGGGACTGGGCTGGGTTCCTCCGGCAGCTTTACCACCGCCCTGCTCAAAGCCCTTCACACCTACAAGAAAAACCTTGTTCACCCGCACGAATTGGCCGAGCAGGCCTGCGACATCGAGATCAACCGGCTGCGTGAACCGATCGGCAAACAGGACCAATACATCGCCGCCTTTGGCGGCATCACCTGCTTTAAGTTCCTGCCGGGCGGGAAGGTCGAAGCCTGGCCGCTGAAGCTTACCGAGGAGACCCGTTTCAACCTCGAGGACAACCTGCTGCTGTTTTTCACCGGCTACTCGCGTGCCGCCTCCTCCATCCTGAAGGAGCAGGATCAGAAGAGCCGCGGCGCCGATCCCGCGATGATCGAGAACCTGCATTTGGTCAAGGAGCTTGGCCTGCAAAGCCAGGCCGCGCTCGAACGCGGCGACCTGCGCGAGTTCGCCCGCTTGATGGATGTCCACTGGCAGCGCAAAAAACAGCGCTCCGGCAACATGAGCAATCCGCAAATCAACCAGTGGTATGACCTCGCCCTGGCCAATGGCGCCCTGGGCGGCAAGCTCATCGGCGCCGGTGGCGGCGGGTTCCTGATGTTCTACGCCGAAGAAAAGGCCCGCCTTCGCCATGCGATGCGCGAGGCGGGACTGCAGGAAGTCCGTTTCCGCTTCGATTTCGAGGGTACCCGCACACTCATTCAGTAGCTTGCATTTTTCATTTTTCAATCTCCTTTCCTGACATGGCCGCTTGCCTCTGCTCCAACTACCCCGTCGCCATTCTCGCCGGCGGCCTGGCCACGCGGTTGCGGCCAAGGACGGAAAAAATTCCCAAATCGCTGTTACCGGTGGCGGGCGAGCCTTTCCTCGCCCACCAATTGCGCCTGCTGGTCAAGCAAGGCATTGGCCGCGCGGTTCTGTGCGTAGGGTATCTGGGGGAGATGATCCAGCGCGAGTTTGGCGACGGTTCGAACTGGGGAGTGTCGCTCGACTACTCGTTTGACGGCCCGGTGCTGTTGGGAACCGGCGGCGCCCTCAAACAGGCGCTGCCCAAGCTCGGGCCGGCCTTTTTTGTGCTTTATGGCGATTCCTACCTGCCCACGGACTGGAATCCGGTGGCCCGCGCTTTTGAACAAAGCGGCCAGCCGGGATTGATGACAGTCTTTGAGAACCAGGGGCGCTTCGACACCAGCAATGTGGTGTTTCGCGACCGGCGGATCGCGGTCTATGACAAGCAAGCCCGTTTGCCCGAAATGCGCCACATTGATTATGGATTAAGCCTGTTCAAGGCTGCGGCCTTTGCCCCTTATCCAACCGGCCAGCCTTTCGACCTGGCGACCGTGATGGGTGATTTGGTCCGCCGGGGCGAGCTGGCCGGCTACGAAGTCGCCGAGCGCTTTTACGAGATCGGCTCGCCGGCCGGCCTTGCCGAACTGGAGGAATGGTTGACAAAAAGACCCGCCTCTTCCAGCCAAGCGGGCTGACCCGGCCAAGCTTCCGGTTCCCGGTCCGCCTGGGCGAGGAGGCGGATGGGCTTGACGTTGCTTTGCCTTCACGGATAGCTTCCCAACCATGTTTGGATGCAATTGGCGACAAGGCCGGACTTCCTTCAGTGTGCTCCGTGGTGGCGCGTTCATCGCGGTCTTGTGGCTGGCGGCGGTAATTCAGCCGTGTTTGGCGAAATCGCCGGGGTGGCCCGCTTTTCGCGGCGACGCGCAAAGGTCCGGGCTTTCTCCCGAAACCCTGGCGCTGCCGCTCGCGCCCGCTTGGACTTACCAGCCGGCGCAACCCCCTTCCCCCGCCTGGCCGGCGCCGGCGCTGACCAATTACGCCATCCTTTACGGGCCATTGCAGCAGACGCTTAACTTTGACGCCGCTTTTCATGTCGTGGCGGACGCCGAGTCCGTCTATTTCGGGTCGTCCTCGGAGGACGCCGTTTTCTGTTTGGACGCCGCGACGGGCCGGGAACGCTGGCGTTTTGTCACCCAAGGGCCGGTGCGGCTGCCGCCCGCGCTGCACAAAGGGATGCTGTTGGCCGGCTCCGATGACGGCCATCTTTACGCGCTGGACGCGCGCACCGGCAAGCTGCGATGGAAATACCGGGCGGGCGATGCCGACAAACGGCTGCCCGGCAATGGCCGCATGATCTCGCTCTGGCCGGTGCGCTGCGGGATCGTGGCCGATGGCGACTTGGTCTATTTCACCGCCGGTTTGTTTCCCACGCATGGCGTTTATCTTTGCGCCGTGAAGGCGGACACGGGGCGGCAGGTTTTCAAGCGCGCCCTCAATTTTGCGGCGCAAGGCACGATGCTGGCTTCGGCGGACCAGCTTTTCGTGGCCACCGGGCGGACCGCCTTTTGGGGGTGCGACCGCAAGGATGGCCGCCCCCTGGTCCGTTACGGTTCCTCCGATCCGTGGAAAACCAACCTCGTCGGCGGCAGCTTTGCCCTGCTGGTGGACGGCGCGCTGGCGACCGGCCCCAGCGAGGACGGCCAATTCCACTGGTTCAACCTGTGGCGCAAGACTCCGTCGTTCCGGTCGCATGCCAACGCGATGCTGGCGCGGGAAGACCGCGTTTATGTTTTGGGCAAGGGCCGGCTTTCCGCCTTGGATCGCGCGGCTTACCTGGGGGACCAGAAACCGCGAAAAGAACCGGTTCCCTTATGGTCCGCCGCCGCGGGCCAGGCGGCCACCATGATCGGCGTCGGGGACAAATTGGTGGCCGGCGGCCCGGGAGAAATCGCGGTGTTCGAAACCGCCGACGGAACCAAATCGTGGTCGGCGACCATCCCCGGCGCCGTCGAGGGCCTGGCTTTTTGTCAGGGGCGGTTGTATGCCAGCCTGGATAACGGCCAGACGATTTGTTTCCAATCCGGCCTCGCGGCGGCCTCCACCGGGACTCCCGCGCCCGCGCCGGACGCGGTGAAGCCGTTTCCGGACAATCCCCTGCTGGCGCGGGCGGCCGAGGCGGCCTTGAGCAATGCCGGCGTCACCAAAGGTTACTGCCTGGTTCTGCAGGCGGGCACGGGGCAATTGGCTTATGAAATCGCCAAACGCTCGGAGTTTCGCGTCGTTTGCCATGAGGAGAATCCGGCCAAGTTTGAAGCGCTGAGGGAAAAATTGCTCAAGACGGGCTGGTATGGCCGCCGCATCGAGGCGCATCAGGGTTCGGCAAAGGCCCTGCCTTATCCCAAATACTTCGCCAACCTCATTGTCGCGGAGGGCGTCCTGACCGAGGGCGCCAGCCTGCCGGCGGCGGACCAAGTGCTGCGGGTCTTGCGCCCGTATGGCGGCACGGCGCATTTGATGGCGGCGGCAGACGCCAAGCTGGCGCGGCAACTGGCCAAATGGGGCCAGGAATTGCCTGACTGGCGGGTGACCACCAACGAGCTTGTCCACGGCGTGGCTCGGCGCGGCGCGCCGCCGGGCGGCGGTGAGTGGTCGCACTTTTACGGCGACCCGGGCAACACCGCCTGCAGTGGCGATGAAATCCGCTCCGGGCCTATGGAGCTGCAATGGTTCGGGCCGCCCGGCCCCCACGAAATGGTGGACCGCCACAAAAAAGGCCCGGCGCCGCTGTTTGTCAATGGCCGCCTGTTTATTCCCGGCTTCAATTACCTGGCCGCTTTGGACGCCTATAATGGCTATATATTATGGGAACAACGCATCCCGCAGTCGGTGCGGGTGGCGGCCTTCAAAGACTCCAGCAGCATCGTCGCCACCGATTCGCAGGTGCTGGTGGCGGCGGCGGATGCCTGCCTGGTGTTGGACGCGCAAACCGGCGAACTGCGGCGGCGCATCCCGCTGGCCGGCGCGGCCACCAACCGGGCCTGGGGTTACCTGGCCGCCGCCGAGGGCTTGATTATCGGCAGCGTCGCCCAAGCCGCCGGCTCCTTGCGAACCCAAACCAAGCTCGACGACAAAATCATCTGGCGCAACGACCAGCCCGTGGTTTGCAGCAGCTCGGTCTTCGCCGTGGACCGCGCCACCGGCCAGGCCGTTTGGCAGTATGCTGCCGGCAGCGGCGCCTTGATTAATCCCACCTTCGCCATCGGCAACGGTCGGCTCTATTTCGTGGAGAGCGCCAACCGCCAAACACTGGCTTCCCCGGATGGCCGAATTCGCCTCGCCGACCTGCTGGGGCAAGGCGCAAAAATTACGGCCTTGGACTTGAAAACCGGCGTCCCGATTTGGGTGCGAGACCATGATCTCACCGCTTTGCAGCAGGTCATTTATCTGAGCTACGCCAAGGAAACCGTCCTGCTTTCCGGCAGCCGTTATGTCACGGTCACCCCGGAGGAAACCAAGGGCCTTCCCAAACCCACCCAGCTCAAACGCATCCGCTACGACTTGCTGGCGTTCGACGCCCGCACCGGGGATCCAAAATGGAACGTCACCGCCACGCCGAACTACGATTATGTGCTGGATGGCGGCCACGGCGAGCAGGTGCAGCACCCCGCCATCGTGGACGAAATTATTTATGGGCCGGATTTTGCGTTCCACTTGCAGACGGGCAGGCCCTATGAAGGTTGGAAATGGAAGAAGAGCCACAAATGCGCCACGCTCTCGACCTCGCGCTACTGCGCGTTCAGCCGCTTCACGGACGCCAAGCTGCCTTACATCTTCGACCTGCAATCCGGCAAAAGCGAGCCGCTCACGACCGCCACCCGGCCCGGCTGCTGGATTAACACCATTCCCGCCGGCGGTCTGATTCTCATTCCCGAAGCCAGCGCCGGCTGCACCTGTGAATACGCCATTCAGACCTCGCTCGCGCTGGCGCCGGCGGATTGACCCCCCCGCCGAAGCTCAACGAGCGCGACGCCAGCCGCCGAAATCATTCCGCCGCTTGCCCCCCGCCCAAGCCGGGGATACACTATCCGCTGTGTGGTCGCGCGCAATACTGTGTAGTCTCCGGGGGGCAATACACAATTGGTCACCGTGGGCGACGTCCTCCCTCTCCCCCCTTGGGGAGAGAGCGCAAGGTGAGGGGGCGCGTGTCGTTTATCCCAAGCACTTATCAGTAAGTCGGTTGGTTCAAGTTGCGGGCGGGCATCTCTTAGCCGGCTTGGCGGCCTGCTGGATGGCGGTTCCGCAACCGGCGCTGGCCCAGGCCGCCGAGGCGGAGTTGGTTCAGCGCCCCTGGGTGGAACTGCGCACCCCCAGCTTCCGCGCGTTCGCCTGCGGACCCACCCAGGAATTGCTGTCGGTGGTGGCCCGCCTCGAGCAGTTCCGCCACACCTACTCCACCCTGGCTGGCGCCCAGGCGGTGGCCTCCATCCCCATCCTGTTTTTCGCCTTCGGCGATGACCGGACTTTCACGCCCTTCAAGCCGCTCTACGAAGGCCAGCCCAAAAATGTCAGCGGCTTTTTCGCGCGCGGACTCGAGGCCAATTTCATTTGCCTGGACCTGGGACGCGCGGACCGCCAAACCCTGGAGACCATCTATCACGAATACACCCACCTGCTGCTGCGGCGCAACGCGCATTACTGGCCGCTCTGGCTGGAGGAAGGAATGGCCGACGTTTATTCCACCTTCGAGGTCAATGGCGCGAACGTTTTGATCGGCAAACCCTCCGCGAAACGATTGCGCGTCCTGGCGCGCGAGCCGATGAAACCGTTGGCCGAGCTGTTTGCCGTCAAACATGATTCCCCGGAATACAACGAGCAGGAGCACCAGGGCATTTTCTACTCTCAATCATGGCTGCTGGCCCATTACCTGGTGGTGGGCGGCAATCCGGCCCTGCGGACTAACTTCGGGCATTACAACCGGCTGCTGCGGGAGGGCCAGAACGAGACCCAGGCCTTCACCAACGCCTTTCGCCTCTCCCTCGCCGGAATGGAGCGGGAGCTTAAGAATTACCTGGCGCAAGGCAAGTTCGAGCCGATCCAGATCAAAGCGCCGCTGGGTGGCGCCGCCCGGATTTCCTCGTTCACCCGGCCGCTGGCACCGGCGGAAACCGCTTTCTGGCTGGGACGCTTGCTGCTGCAATTGCGGCGCGCCCCGGAAGCGCAGCGCTATTTTGAATTGGCCGGCCGTCTCGACCCGCGGGCCCCTTTCGGCGAGGAAGGCTTGGGCCTGCTGGCCGCGGAGCGCGGTCAGGCCAGGCAGGCCGTTGGGCACCTGGAAAAAGCCGCGCGACTTGGTTCGACCAGTTTCACCGCCTATTACCAGCTTGGCCGCCAGCGGCTGGAATTGGCAAAAAACGCCGACGGCAGCCTGAGCCGGCTTGCGGTCGCCGAGGCGGAAGCCATCCGGGGGTCGTTGAAAAAGGCCCTTCAACTTATGCCCGCCTGCGCGCCGGCGCATAACCGGCTGGGTTACCTCGAAATGGTCCAGGATGCCGATCCCCAAGCGGCCGAGCGGCACCTGCAAATGGCCGCGCAACTGGAACCGGACAACTGCGCTTATGTGCTGATGCTGGGCCGCTACTTGGTGCGGCTGGGCAAGGTCCAAAAGGCGCGCGAAACTTTGCTGGATATGTCCCGCCTCGGCTCCCACCCCAAATGCCAGGCCCAGGCCAAAGAATTGCTCGCTTTGCTGCCGGACGCGTCCGCGCAAAATTCCCGCCGGAAATAGCAGCATATTTGCTGCAAGCGCCCATTCTGTCACGCGGCGATCAAGTCCGCCAAATCCGACCACGCCGGTTCGGCGCTGCCGCCCAGCAAGAGAAGAAGGCCGCCAGCCTGGCGGATCTCCATCGCATCTGCGCCCAAGCGCTGCGCCACGAGCGGGCGGAGACGTTCCGCCAGCGCCTGATCGGCAAGGAGAAAAATACCTGGGCACCTTTCTGCGGCACCCTGGGGTGCCGCCGACCAACAACCTGGCGGAGCAGAGCTTGCGGCCGGTCGTCATCATGCGCAAAGTGATTTAGGGCACCCGGTCGGAGAAAGGCCTGGAAAACCACAGCGTCTTGCGCCGCCTGGTGGAGACGGCTCGGCGGCAGGGCAAAAACGGGAGGGCCTATTTTGAAACGCTGTTCACCGCCGACACCGCCACCGCCCAGGTCCAACTTCGGCCCAGGCGCACGCGGCAGGCGTGCGATGGTTGACAGCGTCCTGCGCATTAAGGCGCTGTGGGAGTCGCGCCAGCGGGAGGGCGTTCGTGGTTGGCGGGCTGAACGGATGCATGAGGCGTATCCAAACTTGCGCCAGCAGGGGCGTGTTCGAATTGCCAATAGGCAATCGAGAATCGAGAGGGGCCTGCGTCGTCGCGAAGCGGGCTGGCGTTCGAAGTCCAGGGGCAGTTCGAATCGAGAGGCGCGTCTTGAATCGCACCAGCAAGGGCGTGCTCGAAATTCGCAAGACATATGAATTGAAAGTCAAGCGACCGGCGGGACCCCGGAACGCCGGTTGCGCCAGCATCCGGCGTAGAGGGGGCTGCCGAGAGCGCGGGTGGTTATGGGCGGGGAATAGGTCAATGGAGCGAATCATAGGAAAGCAGGCTGGGTTTGCCGGAAAACGACGCGAGGGGCGCCACTGGGGAGAGACAGAACGGCAATGAAGCCACGACCAAGGCCCGCTTCTAGGAGTTCATGGCGAAGGTGGAGCTTCCGCTTTCTGATTGGGTGGGTTGTCGTAGAAGGAAACGGTAGGCATGAAGACTTCTCCCCAAGGTCCAAGGGTGGTGACCGAACGAACGAGTTCGCGGGCGGCGCCGTAAAGGATGGAACTGCCGTTGATGCGGACAAAACGTTCTTCATCAAAATCGGGGGGGGAGTCTTCCTTGCAAGCGAAGAATCCGACGAGAACGAGTTCGTACTTGTAGGGAAAGTTTTGGCCTTCTTTGAGTTGTTGCGAAATCCTCATTTCGACAACCCAGGAATGAATGGGAAAACCTTCCGGAGGGTTCTGCTTGAGGACATTCGCGGCAACTGAGAACTGCTCGGAGATGTTGTCGCACTGCTTTTCGGGGTCAAATTTCTGGTTGGCCGAACAGGAAAATTCGGGAACCACGTAGCGTAGCAATTGAAGGGGGGAATTTTTCATGATTCCGTGGGGATATCAGATTTCCTTCGGCTGGAGGAAAGTGCGATGGACTGTGGTTGAGCGGCTCGAATCGGAGGCAGATGAAATGGCTGGTTAATGGCCTGCCGGTGCCGTGAAGAGAAAATGGCCCAATGCCTATGGACTTCAGTTTTCGATTGTGCAAGGTTACATGAGAACAGAACCCTTGCCTGGCCGGATTGTGTAGTTGATGGCCATTCAAAATTTTTAAAGAATTTCATAAACCAAGTCCGGAGAACCTCGTCGGAGAGGATCTCGAAAATTTCCTGCTTAGGCGGTTTGCCGGCGCGCTTTAGCAGGTAATTGAGGGAGATTTCGCCGTCGTAGAGGGCGCGGATTAGGAGGTTGATGCTGCGGCTGGGGCGGCGCTTGCCGGTTTCCCAAAGGGTCCAGCTTTTCTCGCCCACCTGGAAAAGTTCGCCGATTTCCCTTTGGGAATAGCCATAGCGTTCGCGCAATTCGCGGAACTGCGCCGGAAGCAGAAGGCCCATGTGCCGAGCTTTGGTGTTGTCAATGATCTCGTGAGCATCGGCAGTCATGAGCCATTGCTGGAGTTCCTCGTCCCAGCGAACGGGGACGGTCACTTTCACCGTCTCAGCAATACCGGAACCATCCGCCTTGGGGATGTGAACTTCAAAATCTTCGAATCGAGTTTTCATTGGCAATAGGGGCTGGCTTTATTCGCACGAAAGTTTGGCCTTCAAGGGCCGATGGGCGGAAAAGATGACGATGCGCTTGCAGTCGGTGCGCAAGAGGATCTTTCCGTAAAATTGCTTGCCAAGGAACGGGAAATAAAACTCATAGGTTTCACCGGGCGGGGATTGCATAGTGACGAGGCAGCCAGTTGGATGGGGCGAGGAAAGGAAGTCCGTAAAGGGGCGATAGACCTCATTACGCCACACAGGGTCGGTATCTCCAGCGCGCAGTTTGGTTGCCGTTGCGTCCGCCTCATAACGTTGTTCAGCGTCGAATGTCCACTCAACCAGCCGGTCAGTGGCCTCAGTTTTCAAGATGGCACAGACGGTTGTACGCCATTGCTGCGGGATTTCGATCTGGGCCATTGCTCAAGTATGTGCTGATGATTGCCACATAGGGAATGTGGTATTAATTTATACCAACGTCAACAGGAATTTTTTAATAAAAACGTAAGAAGTTATTTATAAACGACTTGCGAACATACATTAATTTCATAAAGAGGAAGGGAATTGAGGGGTCGAGATTTTAATTGATAGAAATTGCGTTGTGACACCGCTTGCTAACATCACTCGACGCGGAGCGTTAAAGAGCATTGGCTCTTCTCAAAGCTCATAATCGGCATCCTACGTTTCCCTAGCCCGGTGTCAAGGGCCATTTTAACACGGTTTAACACGGTTTTGGCCTTCGAGATCGAGTTGCCATCACAAACGATCAGGAGGCCATGGAATTAGCGCAACCCGCTTGCCTGAAACGGGTTGTGAATTGTCTGTGATCGCATAATAATACCCGCCAGCATAAAAGAGAGGTGTGCCATCTAACGGCACACCGGAAAAAAGGTTTGGCCGCCAAAAGGCGCAAAAACCGCAAAAAAACTCCTATGAAAGACATTATGGAACTGTGCGATTGGCGGCGATGTTGCTCTCTGTTTCGCGCCTCTTGTGCTGTTTTGCGGCTCGACGTTTTATTGGCATCCGAGCGGCGACTGCGGGATGCATCGGGCGGTTGGGGCAAAGAAATTGCGGGTTTGAATGCGACCGGTGATTCCGGTAAGAATGCAAACACAATGAAGAACGGCACACTGGCAATGGACCCGAAGGTTCAATCTGACCAGCCGGCGATTCGCGGCTGGCTTGCGCGCCCGTGGTGGGTCGCCGCGCTGTTGTTGGCCGGCGCCGCCGGCGCGGCGGACCGCCCGAACATTCTGTGGATCACCAGCGAGGACAACAGCCCTTACCTGGGCTGTTACGGCGATCCACTGGCGCAGACGCCGAACCTGGACCGGCTGGCGGCGGAGGGCATCCGCTACCGTCACGCCTTTGCCAACGCGCCGGTTTGTTCCGCGGCCCGCACCACGCTCATCACCGGCATGCAGGCCTGCTCCCTGGGCGCGCACAACCACCGCAGCAGCGTCGCCATCCCCGAGTCATTCAAGCTTTATCCCGAGCACCTGCGCGCCGCCGGCTACTATTGCTCGAACAATTCCAAGACCGACTACAATCTCGCCGGCAAACGCGCCCCTTGGAATGAAAGCAGCAACAAGGCTCATTATCGGAATCGCGCCCCCGGCCAGCCTTTTTTTGCCGTGTTCAATTTCACCACCAGCCACGAAAGCCAGGTCGCGCCCAAGCCGGGCAAAACCAGTTTCCGGGTGCCGCCGGAGAAAATTCCGCTGCCGCCATATCATCCCGACACCCCGGAGATTCGGCGCGACTGGGCCAACTACTACGACCAGATGACCCTCCTGGACCAGCAGGTCGGCGAAGTGCTGGCCGAGCTGGAGCGCGAGGGCCTGGCTCAGGACACCATCGTCTTTTATTACGGCGACCACGGCGGCGCGCTGCCGCGCGGCAAACGCAACCTGCACGATTCCGGCACCCGCGTGCCGCTGATCGTGCGTATTCCGGAGAAATTCGCCCGCTGGGCGCCGGTCAAACCGGGCGGCTGGGTGGAGGACCTGGTGAGCTTTGTGGATTTTCCCGCGACGGTTTTCAGTCTCTGCGGCGCGCCCCTCCCGGCGCATTACCAGGGGCGGCCATTCCTCGGCGACCAAAAAGCCGCCCCGCGCGAGCACGTTTTTCTTTTCCGCGGACGGATGGACGAGCGCTACGACACCGCGCGCGCCGTGCGCGACGCGGAGTTTCGCTACGTGCGCAACTACAGTCCGCACCGGCCCTGGGGGCAGCACTATTCGTATCCGTTCCAGGTGCAACCCAGCATGCGCTCATGGTTCGAGCAATTTCGGGCCGGAAAATGCAATGAAACCCAGGCGGCTTATTGGAAGCCCAAGCCCGGGGAAGAGCTTTATCAGCTTGCCGGCGATCCTTTCGAGCTGCGCAATCGCATCAACGAACCGCAATTTGCCGCCCGCCTCGCCAGCCTGCGCGCCGCGCTGCGCCGGGAAATTCTCGCGATTCGCGACGCCGGCTTTATTCCCGAAGGCATGGCGCCGCGGCTGGCCGGAACAGGCGCCATTTACGCGTACGCCCAAAGCCCGGCCTATCCCTTGGAGCGCATCCTGGACCTGGCGGATCAGGCCAGCGACCGCGACCTTGCGCGCCTGCCAAGTTTAGCGGCCGCCTTGGACGATCCGCACCCGGTGATCCGCTACTGGGCCGCCACCGGCTGTCTGATCCTCCAAGACCAAGCCGCGCCCGCCAAGGCGAAGCTGCTGGCGCGGCTGGCCGATGATTACGCTGATGTGCGGGTGGTGGCGGCCGAAGCGCTGGGATACCTGGGGGAGAAAGAGGCGGCGGTCAAAACTGTCGCCCAGGTGCTGCAAACCGGCAATGCCTATGAGGCGATCGCCGCGCAAAACGCGCTCGAGTATATGTGGCGGGCCGGCCAGGTCGAGCTGGCCAAAGCCCAGGACCTGGTGCGCGGCGGCCAGTGGAAGGAGCCGGGGGACCGCATTCCGAAGTTTCTCTTGAGCCAGCCGTAAAATAAAAGAATAATAAGGACATGCACATAGGGAATTCTTCGCTTTTTTCATTGGTGAAGCTGTCCTGCTCCTTGGGGGCGGCCATCCTGTTGCCGCTGGCTGCGGAGTCGGCCCGCGCCGCCGAAACCGCCCGGCCCAATTTCGTCCTGCTCATGGGCGATGATCACGGCTGGGAAGAAACCGGTTACCACGGCCATCCGCATGTCAAAACGCCGGTGCTCGACGAAATCGCCGCGACCGGCCTGCGGTTCGACCGTTTCTATGCCGCCCATCCGAGCTGCTCGCCCACGCGCGCGAGTTTCCTCACCGGGCGCCATCCCAACCGCATGGGCACTTTCGCGCCGGGCCGGTCGTTCCGGCCCGAGGAAATCACCATCGCGCGCCTCCTGAGCCAGGCCGGTTACCGGTGCGGCCATTTCGGCAAATGGCACGTCGGCGCGGTGAAAAAAGAATCACCGGTAAGCCCCGGTGCGATGGGGTTTCACGAGTGGCTTTCGCACGACAATTTTTTCGAGCTGAATCCGTCGCTATCGCGCAACGGCGGTCCGCCCGAGGTTTTCAAGGGGGAAAGCTCCGAGATCCTGGTCGCGGAAACCATCCGCTTTATCAACAGCACGCGAAAGGCGGGGCAGCCCTTCCTGGCGGTGGTGTGGTTCGGCTCCCCGCACGAGCCTTACAGCGGGCTGCCCGCCGATCTGGCGCTCTACGATGATTTGCCCGCCAAATACCAGAAAACGGTCCGACTGACCTCGAATGAAACCGGCGGCCAGGTCACGCGCCCGCAAGGCGAGGTGCTGCGCGAGCGTTACGCGGAAATCACCGCCATGGACCGGGCCATCGGCACGTTGCGCAAATTTTTAGCGGCGCAAGGTCTGCGCGAGAACACCTTGCTCTTTTATTGCGGTGACAACGGCACCTCCCCCGACGCCGCGCTCGGTTTTCCGCATCGCGGCATGAAAGGAACCCTCTACGAAGGCGGCACGCTCGTGCCCGGCCTCATCGAGTGGCCCGCGCGCATCCCGAAGCCGCGCGCGACCCTCTTCCGCGCCAGCACCAGCGACCTGCTGCCCACCCTTTGCGCGCTCGCCGGGCAGCCGCCGCCGGCGCGGCCGCTCGACGGCCTGGACCTGACACCGGTGCTCGACGGCAAAATGACCGAGCGCCCGGCGCCGCTTTATTTTTGGGAATTCAACACCTCCCGCTACGCGGGCGCCAAGCCGGAGCCATATATTGACCCCGCGCTGCAGGAGGGCACCACGCCGCTCGCCAAAAAAGCCGGCGGCAAATCCACGCGCGATTTTCTCAACTGGCGCCACCCGGCGGTCACCGAAGCGGACTTTCGCGGCGCGCGCTCCATCATCGAGGGAGATTTCAAGCTGGTGATTCATGAGCCGAAGGGCGGCGCGCTGAAGCGCGAACTGTTCGATCTCAAGGCTGATCCGGCGGAGAAAACCAACCTGGTGGAACAGCAATCCGCCCGCGCCGGGCAGCTTCAGGACCGGCTCCGCGCCTGGCAGGAGTCCGTGCTCAAAAGCCTCACCGGCGCGGATTACGCCCATTGATTTATGAAACCGATCGCCATCTTTCTGGCGCTGCTCACCGTCCTGGGCGGCCCCGCCCTGGCCGCTGAAACCAAACGCCCCAACCTCATCCTGGTCTTCGCGGATGATCTCGGCTGGAAGGATGTCGGCTACCAAGGGAGCGACTTTTATGAGACCCCGCGCCTTGACGCCCTGGCGAAGGAGGGAATGGTTTTCAGTTCCGCCTATGCCGCCGCCGGAAACTGTGCTCCCAGCCGCGCCTGTTTGCTGTCCGGCAACTACACGCTGCGGCACCATGTCTATGCCGTGGGCAGCACCGACCGCGGCCCCAAAGCCGCCCAGCGCCTCGTTCCCATCCCGAACAAGGACGGCCTCGCCAAAGAAAACGTCACCCTGGCCGAGGCGTTGAAGGCCGCCGGCTATGTCACCGGGCATTTCGGCAAGTGGCATCTGGCCGGCAAGGATGGCGCCCGCCCCACCGAACAAGGGTTTGATGTCAGTTTTGATTCGTTCGGCGACGGCGAGGTCAAGGAGGGCAGCGAGGGCAACAAGGCCGGCCCGCCCGAAGACCCGAAAGGGGTCTTCACCCTCACCCGCAAAGCCTGCGAGTTCATCGCCGCCAACCAAAAACGGCCGTTCTTTTGCTACCTGGCCCACCACGCCATTCACACGCCGCTCCAAGGCCGGCCGGAGACCCAGGCGCGGTTTCGGGCAAAAACGCCCGGCGCCCAGCACAACGCGGTCCTGTATGCCGCCTGCACTTACGATCTGGACGCCAGCGTCGGGCTATTGCTTGACAAGCTGCGGGAGTTGAACCTGGAAAAAGACACCCTGTTGGTTTTCACCAGCGACAATGGCGGCACCCAGGCATCCTCCCAGGAACCGCTGCGCGGCAACAAAGGCTGCTACTACGAAGGCGGCATCCGCGAGCCTTTCATCGCGCGGTGGCCGGGCGTGATCCAGCCGGGCAGCCGCTGCGATGTGCCGGTGATCAACGTGGATCTTTATCCCACTTTCCTGGCCGCTGCCGGCGCGCCAACCCCCGCCGGCAAGCTGCTCGATGGCGAAAACCTGCTGCCGCTGCTCCAGCAAAGCGGCGGTTTGCGGCGGCAGGCCATCTTTTGGCACTTCCCCGGTTACCTCGACAAGCCCGTCATCCGCGGCCGCGAATTGGACCTCCGCGCCGGCTTCCGCACCCGGCCGGTCAGCGTCATCCGCAAGGGCGACTGGAAGCTGCATCTCTACCACGAGGAATGGCAGTTGGATGGCGGGCGCGAGCGGCTTGCCGACAACCACGCGGTCGAGCTTTACCATTTGGGCAGTGACATCGGCGAGCGGGTCAACCTGGCCAACTCCAATACCGCCAAGCGCGACGAGCTGCTCGGCGATCTGCTGGCCTGGCAGAAATCCGTCGAGGCTCTTCTCCCCACCGAGCCTAATCCCAAATACGACCCCGCCAGCTCCGGCGCCGCAGGCGGCAAACAGGGACAGAAGAAAAAAAGGGTTCTTCGCTGTTTTCGGTGGAATAACGCCGCCAGCCCGGCAGGGCGGTAGAAACTAGCCCGCCCTTTTAAGGGTGGGACGCGGGTGCAGGAAGGCCCAAAGTCCCGGAGGGACGAAAGAAGATCGTCGGCGGGGCGGCGGTAGTTGGCGGCGAACGCGCGCGGATTTCTTTCGCCCCTGGCGGGGCTTGGGGACTTAGGCGGGGCGTCGTTCCCAGCGATAAATCGCTGGGCTAGTAACTGCCGCCCCTGGCGGGGCTGAGCGCAACGATGCCTCCCAAACCAGGCGATCCCCTCACGAAAGAGACACTTGGCGTTCCACTGAAAACAGCGGGAACCCAAAAATTGTTCCGTTAGCGCGGAGCGATTTCGCGCACTTTGAAAGCCGGCACCATCGCCTCCTTGCCCTCCGCGTCCTTGAAGCGATAGATGTTGAACTCGCGATCCAGGCGCGGTTTGCCGCGCGCGCTGAGGACGTGGCCGTTGGTCAGGGTAATTTGGTAATGGCCGCAGCCGGCCAGCGCCAAAAGCCCGGCCACGCCCAACCAACGGAGTTTGATTTTCATCACAAACCGGCGACCAGCCTGGACGCCGGGCCCATGCAACCCCAATGCGGACCGGGCGTCAAAGAAATAACCGCGCGAAATTTTGGCTGGCGCGGACGCGCGCGCCGAACCATGATGGGCCGGCAACCGCGCAAGCAGGGTCCGCATGGCAACACTGGTGTTCGACATCGAGACGACCGCGCTGCCCCTCGAGAGCTTCGACGAGGCGCAGCAGGAATACCTGTTTCGCGAGGCCGAAAAGCTGACGGACGAGGCGGCGCGCGCGGCCCGGCGCGCGGAAATTCAGCATCTGTTCAGCCTCTGGCCCCTGACCGGGCAGGTGGTGTGCATCGCCATGATCAACGCCGACACCACGCGCGGCCAGGTGTTGTTCACCGCCGAAGATTTCGAGGACGACGCCGAGGAGGGCGGGCCGGTCGAGTTCGTGCCGTGCGTGGACGAGATCGAGATGCTGACGGCTTTTTGGGATGTGGCGCGGCACTACGACGCGGTGGTGACGTTCAACGGTCGCGGCTTTGACGTGCCGTTCATTTATTTGCGCTCGGCCATACTCAACGTGACCATCAGCCGGAAAGACTGGCTGGGCTACCGTTTCGCGACCGAGCCGCATTGCGACCTGGCGGAGCAGCTTACCTTTTACGGGGTCAGCGGACGCGACGGCGCCGCGCGCCGGTTCAATCTCGATTTTTACTGCAAGGCTTTCGGCATCGAAAGCCCCAAGAGCCGGGGAGTCACCGGCGCGGACGTGTCCGCGTTGGTGGGCCAGGGGCGCTTTCGCGAGATCGCCGAATACTGCCTGCGCGACGTGCAGGCGACCGCCCTGCTGTATCGCCTTTGGCGCGAGCGTTTGGCCGGCATCAAATAAGCCTGTCGCGCCTTATGCCCCCGGTTTCCACCGCCAAAGTCCTGGTCACTTTTGCCTTGGAGACGGAGGCCGCCGCGTTTCGGCCGGCAGCCAAAAGTTTGCCCGAGGCGCGCATTCTCGTCACGGGGGTTGGCCCCCGCAACAGCCGTCGCGCGCTGGAGGCCTGGCTGGCACAGGAATCGCCGCGCCGGATTGTGACCTGCGGTTTTGCCGGATCTTTGGCGCCGGATTTGCGTTTGGGCCAATTGGTTTACGAGGGCGAGGCCACCGCTGCGGAGGCGGCCCGCCTGGCGGCGCTGGAGGCCAGGCCGGTGAAATTTCATCAGGCGGACAAAATCCTGATCAGCGCCGCGGAAAAGCGCGCGGCTTTCCTTCGGCATCGCGCCGAAGCCGTGGAAATGGAGTCCGCCGTCATCCGGGAGTTAGGCCAGGCGCGGGGACTGCCGGTGCTCACGCTGCGGGCCATCTCCGATCTGGCCGATGAAGACCTGCCCCTGGATTTCAATGCCTTGGCGGACACGCAACAAAACCCAGCCCCCGCCCGGGTGTTGCTGGCCGCGCTGCAAAGGCCGGGCGTGTTCCCGAAGCTATGGCGCTTGCGCCAGAATTGCCGCCGGGCCGCCGAATCCCTGGCGCGGGGTTTGGTGGCGCTGTTGGGCGGTTGAAGCACGGCCCCGGTTAGGGCAAGGCCAGCCGATAGAAGGCCTGGGTCTCCGGCGGTCGCGCGAACAGCGCCTCGAATTGCCCGTTGCCCAGCGGGGTGACGGTCGCTCCACTGACGTTGCTCCACACCGGATTGGCCAGCGAGGTGGTTTGCTGGATAATCATCGGGAGGTTGGTGGTTCCGCCGCTGAAAATCAGGCGCAAGTTGCTCTCCGGAGTCAAGACCGCCGAATGCAGCGCCAACGGGAGCGGTTGGCTGGTCAAAGCCCGGCCTTGCAGCCCATTGACATAGAGGGCGGCAAGTTCCGCGCCGCTCAAAGCCCGCCGCCACAAGCCCAGCTCGTCCATGCGGCCGCTGAAGACGCGATTAACCGACAGGTCAGGGCCAAAATTGCCAATAATCAGGTCGTTGGTATTCACCGGGCCGAACCTGGCGGCCAGGGGGGCGCCCAGCGGCGCGCCGTTCCGGTAAAATTGCAGGATGCCATTCTTGAACACCGCCGCCAGATGTTGCCACTGGTTTAGAATCACCGCGTTGTCCGGCGCGTTGTAAACGACCTTGTTGTCGCCATAGGCGCGCAAGGTGTTGACCCCGGCGGCGAGGGTGAAATCAAAATTCGATTCCTTGCGCAAAATGCGGCACATGGTGCCGATGACCCCGTGACTGCGCGGATTCACCCAGACCGCAAAGCTAAACTGATCGGTCATGTCGAAATCCGGATGGTGCGGCACAATGGCGAGGTCATCCACGCCGTCGAAATCGAAAGCGCCCCCGACCAGGCCGGCGACTTCCGGCGCGGCGGCGGCATTGACCAGCGTGGCGGGATGGCCCCGCCCGCTGGCATCCTGAAGCGTGCTCCCCTCGGTCTCGTCGAAGTTCCAATAAGCCGACAAGCCGTCGGTGATATTGGTGGGCTGGCGCACCACCAACAGCGCGGGCGGGGAGCTGGTCGCCGCGCCCAGGCTGTTTTGCACCACTACCGTGTAGGCGCCGGCGTCGGCCAGCGAAAGGTTGGTGAGCATCAGGCGGTTGGTAACGGCATCCGGGATCACGGCCCCGTCATGGAACCATTGGTAACTAACCGGTCGCTGGCCGGTCGCCTCGACATGGAATTCGACGACGCCGCTTACGTAACGGTTGGCCGAAAGCGGGGTGGTGACAATCACGGGTGGTCCTGCGGCGTCCAGCAGAGCCAACTCGAGAATTTCCGCCTCGCTCAAAGGCCGGTCCCATATTGCCATTTCATCCAGCACCGCGGCCAGCCGATTGGTCGGGTAACCCCCCGCCATTTGATGGCCAATCAGGAGCAGGTTCGTGTTGGCGGGGCCCAGGCTAAGCGGGATGGAATCCGCCAGGCGGAAACCGTTTTTGTAAAAGGTGACGGTGCCGGCGCGAAAGACGATTGCCCAGTGCTGCCACACATTCAACGCCACCGAACCCGCTGGCGCGGAAACGCCGTTGGCCATCAAGGTTTGCCGGACCAGTCCCGGGTCGTCGGATAGTTGCAAGTCCAACAGGCCGCCTTTGCGCGCGATCACACTGCGCTGGCGGTTATATTGGCCGGACGATTCGAAAGCCCCATAGGAGGAAGGATTGATCCAGAAGGCGATGGTGGCGTCGAGATGAAAGGACAGGCCCTCCGTGTTGAGCGCCTGCGCGCGGCTGGCCACGCCGTCAAAGTTCAGTCCGCCGTCCACCTGCCCGCCAATCCAATGGTTCCACTCGTCGGGGTAATCCAGCAGTTGCCAATCGCGGCCCTGGCCGGAGTCATCGGCCGCCGTCAATCCTCCAAACTCGTCCAGATGCCAGCGGGCTTGCAGGGCGTTGGTGAGGCTGGTAACCGGCAGCACGGACAGCAGCGCCGGCTCCGACCAGACGCCGCCCAATTGGTTGCTGATCCAGCACCGGTATTCCCCCGCGTCGGCGGCTTGCACCCCCGCCACCCATAGGGTTGGGTTGGTCGCGCCCGCCAGGGAGTTCGTTCCCAGATACCATTGATAGGCCATCGGTGACTGGCCGGTGGCGGCGACCGCAAAGTCGGCGGTGGCGCCTTCATAACGGCTGAGGGCGGCGGGTTGGGAGCCGATCTGGGGCGGTCCATTGCGCCCCGCCAGCGTCATCACTTCTTCCGCGCTCAGGGGGCGGGCCCATACCCCCACCTCGTCCATGATGCCATTGAAGTATTTGCCGGAGTCGTCCGACCCAATCCGCAACGGCAAATGATCGTCATCCATCGGGGCGGTCATGGCGCGGGTGCCTTTTAATTCGCCATCCAGATAGACGCGCAAGGTCTGGCCGTCATAGGTGCCGGCCAAATGATACCAACGGTTGGCTTCCAGCGGCTGAAAGATGGAGGCTGTTTGCACCTGGTTGTTACGCTTGAGGGCGAAATTCATGCCGCCCACCCCGACATTGTTGACATTGCCATCCCCTTGCAGGAAGAAGTAACAATCTCCCTTTTCCAACATTCGATAGGTGTTCCCATTGGTGTTCAGGGGCACGTTGGACTTGAACCAGGCGGCCACACTGAGGCCATTGACCACCTTGGCCCCCAGGGATGGGCTGTCCGGGACTTCCACGTAATTGGCGCCATTGAACTGCAGTCCGCCATTGGTCTGGCCAGACGTCCAGACCGGCGAACCGACCAGGACGCCGTGATTCGCGTTGGCAGTGGCGTCGTAGGCGGTCACCCCCGAGGTCTCATCCAGTCGCCAAAAGGCTTGCAGACCCGTTTCCAACCCGGTAACGAGCAGAATCGTCAGCGGGACCGCCGTCGAGTTGGTGAAGCCAAGGGAATTCGACACGATCACGGAGTAAAGGCCTGCGTCCGCTGAGGTGGCGTTGAGGATGACCAAGGCGCTGTTGGTCTGGTCTTGAACCGGCTGGCCGTCCTTCAGCCATTGATAGAACAGGGGCTGACCGCCCGCGGCCTCGACAGACATCCAGGCCAGTGCCCCCGCATAAGCCTGGGCTGCTTCCGGCTGGCGCATAATAATTGGCGCGGTGGCCGTCAAGGACACCACATCCCTGTAAGTTCGGCCAATCCTGATTTCGTCTATTTCCAACGGCAGATTGTCCAGGTTGCGAATTTGCAGCCGGGTCAAGGTGACCCCGCTGCCGCTGCCGCCCGAGGCCTGCCAGGTGGCCGGCTCCGATTCCGGAATCCCTTCGGCCTGCCGATAGACCGACAGGTAAGCGGTGTCGTTGACCGAAGCGCGGGCCAGTATTTTGGCCACCACCAAAACCGTTTCGTTGCGCGGGAAAACGTTGGCGGCCAACACGTCGTTGCCCACGCCCACCACCGCGGTGTTGGTGCCGCCCGTGCCGGCCGCGCCGAAGCGCCAGCGGACGTTGTTGCTATCATCGAGGAACTCGAAGCGGAAACTCCCCTGCCGCCGCACCAGCGCGCTGAAAAAATAGGTGGCGTTTTCAACGGTGAGGGGCATGCCCGTGCCTAGCCGACGCTCGGCCTCGCCCGCGCCGGTGAACGATAGGCGCGCGCCCGCGGGCGGGAAACTAATGATCGCCGGAAACGCCAGACTGGCGCCATCATTGGACAATGGCGCGTCCGCGTCGGCATCCGCCCAGGCGTTGCCGCCCCACCCGCTCCCGCCATTCTGCTGGTCGAGCGCCGTTCCGGTGTATTCAAACCCCTCGTATTCCAATAACTGGGCGCGAAGCGCGCCCGGCAGAAACACCAGCGCGGCCGCGGCCAAATAAGCTAGCCAGCGTGGCAGCCCGCCCTTGGTTCGTTTGGTTTTTAGTCCGATCATTGGCATAAGCGTGTCCATGATGTTTGCGTCCTCGGCGGTCGCGCGGCCCAAAGCCGCGCGGAATTATGTCTCATTATGATGAGGGAAACCGCGTCCCAAAACAAGCGGTTTTCGCCTGCCCTCAGGCTGGGCGGTCGGACGGCGGCTAGGACTCGATCAGCGCGTCCAGGGCCTGCCGCTGAAGGCCGGCAAATTCCTTGAGCCGGCGAATTTGCTCGTGAACCTGCGGCCGCGGGCGGGGGTCCCGGCGCCGCACGGCGGCAATCATCAGGTTCTTGGGGGTGTGCTCGGAGGCGATGAACTCGATCATTTTGGTTTGATAGCCCGCGGCCTCGAGGTGCAGCGCGCGCAGGCCGTCGGTGAGCCATTCGGCAAAGCGCCCGGCCAGCAGGCCATGATCGAGGAGGGGCGCCAACGGCTCGGGCCGGCCCAATTGCGGACGCGCCTCCTGGTGGCAGCACGGCGCGACCACGATGAGCTGGGCGCCCAGGTCAATCCCCCGTCGGATGGCTTCATCGGTGGCGGTGTCGCAGGCATGCAGCGCGATCAAGGCATCCGCCTTGGGCAAAGATACGGAGCTGATGGTTCCGGCAATGAACTCCAATCCTTCGGCGCGGGTCCGGAGCGCCAGCGCGGCGGTGGCGGCCACCAGTTCCGGGCGGCGCTCAATGCCGATGATCCGAAACGGCAAGCCCATCTGGCGGCGGAATAACTGCCATGCCCCAAAGGTCAGGTAACCCTTGCCGCAGCCCATGTCGGCCAGAACCAGTTCCGTCTCCGGACGGGCCGCGGCCGGCCGCTGGTCCGCCGGGTCTGCCGTTGCCGGCAGCCAGCCGCAGTCGCGCGCCAGGTGCGAGAGGATTTCCAGGTAGCGATTGATCTGCCGATGCTTGTCGGTCATGGATGGTTTGACCTGACCGGCGGCGTCAGTGACCCCCAGCCCATGCAGCCAATCGCGGGCCGAAGCCGCCAGCAGTCCGGCGCTTTTTTGATCATGGTGCAAAGCGGGCGCCAGGGAGGTCGCGGGCCGGTGCGTTACCAGTCGCGGCGCCCCTTTGGCGGTGTGGCTTAACTGCCAATCGCCGCGGGTCGTCGAGAGCAGCGCGTTGCGATACTGCCCTGAACCCGCCATTTCCCGCCCCCACGCGCAACCCTCCGGCACCGGAAAGTTCCGCGTCTCGTCACGCGTTGGATAGCTGAGGGCAAAAGAAAGCCGTCGTCCCGCCTTCAGCTCGACCAGCCGCGCCCGCACCTTGCCGGGCAGGTCCGGTTTGGTCGCTCCCGAGAGCCGCAGTTGAACAAAGCATCCTTCGGCGAGGCTTTTTTCCAGCGCCTCGCCAAAGCGGCCATAGACGTTCGAGTCGCTCACACGGCCAATCCTTCTACGATGGACGCCGTTCAACAAGCCGGATTTGCGCGGCAAATCCGCTTCGGGAGCCGGCTAAATTTTCCGGCGCGGCCAACGGGCGCCCGACGCCGCTCCGAAGTTTTAAGGTTCTTCGATGTTTTCGGTGGAATTGCCGGAATCGAATTACGGTGTATAACGTCAGCCCTGGGGTTTTCGATAGCGCTGTTTCCCCTCACCCCTCCCCTCTCCCTTGGGGAGAGGGAGACCCGTTCGCCAGTGCTCGAAGTCATCGGGAGCCGCGGTTTCACCAAGCGCCGCCAGCGTGATTTCCCTCTCCCTTGGGGAGAGGGATCAAGGGTGAGGGCGCCAGCGAATGCGAAGGGTTTCCGTTTTCCAACAGCGGTTTGACCGATCCTCCTGGCCCCGCCTTCACCCACTGGAAACGTCGAGGAACCAGTTTTAAGAATCAACCCGGCCCGGCCAGGCTCAGATGTCCCAGCGCGAGCAGCCCATAGTAGGTGTATTCGCAATCCAGCAGGTGGTCGCTCCAGTGGCCATGGAAGCCGCCTTCGTTGGTCCACAAGGAATCCAGGAAATCCAGGCAAGGCTCTTTGAGCGGCGAGAAATCCCTTTGCAAGGCGGCCAGCGTGTGCAAGGCGGTGGCGGTGGAAAGCAGGTCGGGAATGGGCGCCTTGGGCACCGCCAAAAAGCCCCCTTGCGGCAGGCACCGCGCCAGCAGCCAGTCGCCGGCCGCCTGGTCCTCACACGCCCCCAGTTCGCATAGCACCGCGAGGGCGGCCGCGGTGGCGTTGGTGCTGCCCACCTTGACGCAGGCATCATTGGTGAAAGCGCCATCGGGGGTTTTGAGGCTCAGCAGGGCGTTTTTAAGGCGTTCCGGCGCCGGTAACTCCGCCGCGCCGTCCTGCAGCGCGCCCAAGGCGAGGAAAGCGGCGTAAGCCGAACCACGCGGGGCGCCGGCCACCGCTTGAAAACCGCCATCCTCGCTGCGGTAATCCTTTAGTCTCATCGCCACCGCCTGCTGGGCCGTCCGGGCTTCGCGTTGCGCGTCCGGGGAAAAGGCCGCCACATCCGCCCAGCAGCGGGAGAGACAGCACAGGTGAACGAAATCAAGCTGGGCCAGGGAGGAGTAGTTTTGCAGGAATAGGCGCGTCCGCCCCGTGTCGAATTCCGCGCGCAGCGCCAGCAAGCCTTCGAGGCCGAACACGGTGTAGTAAAGGTCGCTGCGCCCATCGCGTCCTTTGAAGCCCCCGTCCTCGTTCAACTGGCCGCGCAGGAATCGCTCGACCAAAGCGGTGGATTCGCCGAGCAGCCGTGGCGCCAGGCGGGCAACCTGCAGCATTTTAAGGCGCAGACTCACGCGTCCGCGTCAAGCCAGCAAGGCGCGGCAGGCGGCCGCCAGCTTTTTGACCCGGGCGGGGCTGTGGGCTTCGATATAGCAGCGAAACAACGGCTCAGTGCCGCTGGGGCGAAAGGCCACCCACTCATCGTCCGGCAGGACGAATTTATAGCCGTCCAGGGTGATGAATTTTTCGACCTTGCAAACGCCCACTTTTTCCAGCCCCTGCCCCAATTTCCGCATCAGGGCATCCCGTTTTTCGGCCTGCACCGGGATGTTGATGCGCGCGGTATGATATTCACCCGCCTGCCGGGCCAGCATTTGGAGGATTTGTTTCAAAGGTCGGCGTTCGGCGGCCAGCAGCTCCGCCATCAGCAGGCAGGCCAGAATGCCGTCTTTTTCCGGCACATGGCCCTTGACACTCAAACCGCCGGATTCCTCGCCGCCGACAATGATCGGTTCGCTCTCCATGAGCGCCCCGATGTATTTGAAACCGACCGGGGTCTCGCGCACCTCGACCCCGAGCAGCCCGGCCACCGCATCCACTTGGTGGCTGGTGGGCACGGTGCGAACCACCGCGCCGGTCCAGCCCCGGTTCTTTTTCAGGTGATACAGGGCCAGCACCAAAACCTGGTTGGGTGTCAGCCAAGTGCCGTCCCTGTCCACAATCCCGAACCGATCCGCGTCCCCGTCCAGGCCCAGCCCGATTTGGGCGCCGCCGCGGCGGATGAATTGGCTGACTTCGGCCATGCCTTGCTCGTTCGGCTCCGGATGATGCCCGCCAAAAGAGGGGTTTAATTCGTTGTGGAACACCGTCACCCGCGCCCCCGCTTCGCTGAGCAACCGGTCCAGATAACCCCGGCCGGTGCCGTAACGCAGCTCGACCGCCACTTTCAGCCGGGCTTTTTTAATCGCCGCAAAGTCAATCAGCTTGCGTATCTGCTTGAAATAATCCGGCAGCGGATCAATGACCTTGGCCTCAAACCGGTCCGGGGCGGGCGCGGGCAGGGGCGCGCCGCCGGCCTGGAGGCCGGCGATCAAATTTTCAATACGGGTGGTGACTTCCGGCGGGGCTGGCGCGCCGTTGGCGGGGGAAAACTTCAGCCCTTGGTATTCGGCGGGGTTATGGCTGGCGGTCATGTTAATGCCGCCAATCGCCTTGCGGCGGCGGATGGCGTGGGAAATGACCGGCGTGGGGGTGTCGCGATTGCAGAGCAGGGGAATCAGGCCGTTGCCGGCGAGCACCTCCGCCGCCGCCAGGCAAAAATCACGGCCCATAAAGCGGGTGTCATGCCCCAGAATCATAACGGGGGAGCGGCCATAAATCGCGGATTGCGGATTGGCCAAGTCCTCTTTTAGGCAGGCGGCTATCCCCTGCGTCGCCAGGCGCAGATTGTCAAAAGTGAAATCCCGCGCGATGATGCCGCGCCAGCCCGAGGTTCCGAATTTGATTTTGGTCATGGCAGAAGTGAGGTTGCGCCGCCGATTTTATTTTTGCCAGTCGAAAGCCCGCTTTTTGACAGCATACCAATACCCGGCCAGGAGGATGCCCAGGAACGAAAGCATGGCAGCCAAAATCAAGTTCCGGGTGGCGGCGTCTTCGAGCATGGACCGAAAAACCACCGCCCACGGATAAAGGAACACCAATTCGATGTCGAACAGGATGAACAGCATGGCGACCAGGTGGAATTTGACGGCCAGCCGGGTGCTTTCGCCGGCGACGGGCACCATGCCGCACTCGTAGGGCATATCCTTGGCCGCCAGGCGCCGGAGACGGCGATTGGCCCAGCGCCCGACGATCACCGAGCCGAACAGCATGAACGCGGTGAAACCGACCGCCAGCAAAAGCAGCATCAGAACCGGCAAATACTCGTTTATTTGCACCCGGCAAGGTTAGAAACGCCGGCGTTGCCTGGCAAGTTGAAATCCGCCTTTTTCCGCATGATGGGTTGACAAGCGGCGCCAATCCAGTTTCTATCAAGGCCAGCAAAGCTGATTCGGCCCCATAATTGAAGGCGGCCAAGCCGACCGGGGACGAGCAACGGCGTCTTCGAAAATCGGCGCCGTCAGCGCGCGGATTAAATTAATATGAGCGGCGAGACATTCAGGCTGACCGTTCCGGATATCACCATCTTTTTGGTGTTTGTGACGGTGGTCGTGGGCGTGGGGCTGATAAAAAGCCGAAACGAGAAAAGCAGCGAAGATTACTTCCTGGCCGGGCGGGGGTTGAAATGGTGGCTGATCGGCTTCTCCCTGATTGCGGCCAACATCTCCACCGAGCAATTTGTCGGCATGAGCGGCAATGCCGCCAGCCACGTGGGGCTGGCCATCGCCAGTTACGAGTGGATGGCGGCCATTACACTGGTGGTGGTCGGTTTTGGGTTTCTCCCCTACTTCTTGCGGGCGGGCATCTTCACCATGCCGGAGTTCCTGGAATACCGCTACAACAGCGCGGCGCGGACGTTTATGGCGGTGGCCACCGTGCTTATTTACCTGCTGCTGTTGGGGGCGGTCACCTACTCGGGGGCGCTGACCATCAGTTCCCTGGCCGCCAAGGCCGGCATCCACGTCAGCCTGCTGGCCGGCGCGATGGTCATTGGGATCATCGCCATGCTGTATGTGACCGCCGGCGGCCTGAAGGCCTGCGCCTGGGCCGATCTGATCCAAGGCAGCGCCCTGGTGCTGGGCGGGGCGGTCATTATGGTTTTTGCGTTCTTGAAATTGGGCGCCGCCAGCGAGGCGGCGGCCATTGTGGACGTTAAAACGGGGGAAGTGGTCACCAAAGCCCTGGCGGCGGACAGCGGCGCTTTCGAGCGGTTTTTCAGCCTCAACGCCAACCGGATGAACATGTTCTTGCCCTCCACCGACGCGGTGCTGCCGTGGACCGCGCTGCTGCTGGGTTTGTGGATACCCAATTTCTATTATTGGGGCCTGAACCAATACATCACCCAGCGCACCTTGGGGTCCGCCTCGTTGGCGGAAGGCCAAAAAGGGATTGTTTTCGCCGCCGCGCTCAAGCTGCTGATTCCGTTTGTCATCGTCATCCCCGGGATTATCGCCTTCAACCTGTATTACAACAGCATGCGCCTGGAAGCGGCGGGGGAAACGGCCGCCAGCCTGACCCGCTATCTCAAGGCCAATCCCAATACCCAGTTCGTGGAGGTGGTGGATGAGCCGACTGCGGACAACATCGCCGGCTGGAAGGGGGGGCGCTACCTGCTGGCCACTTTTGCCGACGCCAAAGCGCTGAAAGACCTGAAAAACACCAACGTCTGGGTGTTGCCGGTGGCCAAGGAGAAATTTGACCGACTTTACCTCGGAACTCCGGAGCAACCGACGGTATTCGTCACCGAAGATCAGGCTTGGAAACACGCCAACAAGGGGCTGGCCGCCGAAATCGAGGCTTTCAACGAGCAGGTGCGCAACGAGGCCAAGGCCGCTGGCAAGGCGCCTGTGGTGGAGAAGATGATCGCCTATAAATACGACACCGCGCTGGCGCAGTTGCTGGGCCACGTGCTGCCGCAGGGGGTCGGCCTGGTGGGATTCGTGCTGGCTGCGCTGCTGGGCGCGGTGGTCAGCTCGCTGGCCGCCATGCTCAACGCCGCTTCCACCATCTTTTCCATGGACATTTACAAAAAGTTCCTGGCGCCGAACGCCCCCCAGAACCGGATTGTTCTGGTGGGCCGCCTATCCGTCATGGTCTTCGCGGCGGTGGCTATTTTCCTGGCGCCGCAGTTGGGCAATCCCCGGATCAGCAACAGCATTTTCACGATCATCCAGGAGGGACAGGGCTTTATTTCCCCGGGCATCCTGGCGGTGTTTGTGTTTGGCCTTTTGCTGCGCAAAGCGCCGCCGGTTTGCGGCATCGTCGGCCTCTTGACCAACGTGGCCGCCTACGGGCTGCTGAAGGTTCTGGTCCCCAACCTCCAATTTCTCAACCGCATGGCGGTCTGTTTTGGGCTTTGCCTGCTGGTCATGGCGGTGATCACCCTCCTCAAACCGCTGCCGCAACCGGTGGAATTCAAACAAAACACCAACATCAACCTGGAATCCTCCCGCAAGGCCAGGCTCGCCGGGATTGTGGTGGTGGCGGTTACTTTGCTGTTTTACCTGATCTTCAGCCCGCTGGGGGTGGCGAAATAAAGTGAAAGGCGAGGGCCCGGGATTCGGCCAATCGCGGGCGGGACAATGACGATTCGGCATAAAAAGCGACAAAAATTATGAAAACAAATCAGATCGTGACGGCGGTGGCGGCGGCTCTGCTTTCCGCCTGCGCGGCGACAGCCGCAGCCAAGGAGACCAATATGAAAGGCACGGTAACCAAGTCCAGCTACGGCAAACTGCCCGATGGCACGGAAATCGAACTATACACCATGACCAATGCCAAGGGGGTGGTCTGCAAGGTCATCACCTATGGCGCCATTATCACCGAGCTGCACGTGCCGGACCGCCACGGCACCAAAGGGGATGTGGTGCTGGGTTTCGACAGCCTGGACAAATACCTCGCCGGCCATCCCTATTTTGGGGCGGCCATCGGGCGCTACGCCAACCGGATCGCCAAGGGCCGCTTCAAACTCGACGGCAAGGAATACAAACTGGCCACCAACAACGGCCCCAACCATCTGCATGGCGGCCTCAAAGGCTTTGACAAAGTCGTTTGGAAAGCCGAAGTCGTGCCCAGCTCGGTGGGCGTGGCGGTCAAATTCACCTACCTCAGCAAGGATGGCGAAGAAGGTTACCCGGGCAACCTCGAGGTCACCATGGTCTATACCCTCAGCGATGACAACGAACTGATATTTGATTACACCGCCACCACGGACAAAACCACCGTGGTCAACCTGACCAACCACAGCTACTTCAACTTGGGCGGCAAAACCGACGTCCTGGGGCACATCGTGAAAATCAACGCCGACCGCTACACGCCGGTGGATGACACCCTGATCCCCACCGGCGAGCTCAAACCGGTGGCGGGCGGGCCGATGGATTTCACGCGACCCCTGCCGATTGGCTCGCGGATTGACCAACTGACCAATGATCCCCGAGGCTACGACCACAATTATGTCCTCAACAGCGGCGGCAAGAAACTGGCGCTGGCGGCCCGGGTCGAGGAGCCCAACACCGGCCGGGTCATGGAGGTTCTGACGACCACGCCCGGGCTGCAGTTTTACACCGGCAATTTCCTGGACGGCACTCTGACCGGCAAATACGGCATTGTTTACAAGAAACACTTCGGCTTTTGCATGGAGACCGACCATTTCCCCGATTCCCCCAACCAGCCGAAATTCCCCAGCGTGGTTTTGCGTCCCGGCAAGACCTATCGGCAGACCACCGTCTATCACTTCACCGCGCAGTAACGCGGCGGAAACCGCGCCCGGCAAGCCGCCGGGGCGAGCGCGGGGAAAGCGGGGCTGGCGTTCGGCAACGCGGCCGGACGCCGCGCGGCGTTCACCAACTTGGCGGTCCTGTTTTATGCGAGTGACCAATCTGAATCCCACCAGGGATATTGGCGCCAGCGGGTGGTTTCTTGAACTGGAGGGGCACAAGCTGCTGCTGGACGCCGGCATCCACCCCAAGCGGGAGGGGCGGTCGGCTTTGCCCCTGTTCAACTGCGTGCGCGACGCGGAGGTTGATGCCATCGCCATTTCTCACTGCCACCACGACCATGTGGGCGCGCTGCCGGTGGCGATGCGGCATTTTCCCAAGGCGCGCGTGCTGCTTACCGAGCTGAGCTATTTCCTGGTCGAGCGGGTGCTGCACAACTCGGTCAACGTCATGACCCGGCAGCGTGACGAAATGGGCGTCAGGGATTATCCCCTTTACTCCCATAACGAGGTTGACGAAATAGCGCCGCTCTTTCAGGGCGTCCGCTACAACCGGGAAATCGAATGGGGCGCCTTCCACAAAAGCCGGGCCGGCCTGGCGTCGCCCACGCTGGAATTCTACGATGCGGGCCACGCGCTGGGAGCGGCCGGCCTGATGGTGAGGGGCCGCCAGGAGACGCTGTTTTACACCGGCGATGTCGCCTTCCACGATCAAACCATTCTCAAAGGCGCCCGCTTCGAGGACATCCAGGCGGAGGTGATGATCATGGAAACCACCCGCGGCGGGCGCGAAGTCCCGGCGGGATTCACGCGCGCGGCGGAAGTCGAGCGGCTGGCGGCGGCCATTGAGGCCGTGCAAAAGCGCAAGGGCTGTGTGCTGATCCCCACCTTCGCGCTGGGCCGCACCCAGGAAATCCTGGCGACTCTCGCCCTGCTCATCAACGAGGGGCGCCTCAAGGCGCAGCCGATTTACATTGGCGGCCTGGGCCGCGTGTTCACCGAGATTTACGACCTGCAAGCCCACCGCACCCACCGCCAGCTCAGCGGCCTGCTGCTGCATGAGGCCCTGAACCTGGTGGTGCTCGAGAAAAAACAGGCCCAGGAAATGCGCCTGGCCGGCGGGCGCATCTTCGTGCTGACCTCGGGCATGATGAACGAAAACACCGCTTCCCACGACCTGGCGACGCGCATGATTGGGGACGAGCGCCAGGCCATTTTCTTCGTCGGCTACGCGGACCCGGACACGCCCGGGGGGCGGCTCAAGGCGGCGCCGCCCGGCGCAACATTTATCTTCAGTCCCTCGGCCGGCGAAGTGACGCGCCGCTGCGAGATCCAGGATTTCGACCTGACGGCCCACGCCAACCGGGAAGACCTGCTGGAATTGGTCGAGCGGGTGAATCCCCGGGTGATTCTGCTGGGGCACGGCGACGATGAGGCGCGGCAGTGGTTTGCGGACCAATTGCGCCGGCGCCATCCGCGCATCAAAGTGTTCGATCCGGAGCCGGGAAAACCGGTCGAGGTCTGAGAAAGAACTGCTGGAAGGGAGTCCCACTGGCGCAGGTTAGCTGAAATTGGCCGGGATGTCTTGACGGGGCTCGCGAACTAGAAACGTGAACTTACAAAAGCTGGCAATTCAGTTCCAAAAACTGCCGGGGCCGCCCAGGACCATTTTGCAGGTGGGTCTTTATGGTTTGGGCGCCGGCCTGGTGACCGTTGCCTTTCAACTGGCGATCCATGCGGTTTACCGGTTGGGCTTGGGCGAGCTTTCACGGGCCTCGAAAGTTGTCTTTTTGTGTGTCTCCTTTCCTGTGGTGCTCGGCACTTCACTGGCGGCGGGCTGGCTGCTGAACCGTTTTTGCAAGGAAGCCGCCGGCAGCGGCATTCCCCAAATGAAGGTCGCCTTCTGGAAAGACTTCGGTCACGTCCCGTGGCGGGTGGTCTGGGTGAAATTCCTGGCCGGCGTGCTCAGCATCGGCGGGGGGGCCAGCTTGGGGCGGGAGGGTCCGAGCGTGCAATTGGCGGGGGCGGTCGGGTCGCAACTGGCCGGGTTGACGGGTGAACCCAGGCAAAACCGGCGGGCGGCCGCGGCGGCCGGTTCGGCGGCTGGATTGGCCGCCGCTTTTAACACGCCCTTGGCGGCCATCACTTTTGTTTTGGAGGAAATCATCGGCGACCTCAACAGCCGCTTGCTGGGCAGCGTCCTGCTGGCTTCGGTCCTCGGCGCTTTGGTGGTGCATGGTTTGGTCGGCAAGCAGCCGGCTTTTTCGCTTTTGACGGTGGAAGCGCCGTCCTGGCTGGGCTACGCGCTAACGCCGCTGGTGGCGGGCCTGGCCAGCCTGGTGGGCGTCTATTTCCAGCGGGTGTCGCTCAAGATGCGGGCGGCCTGCCAAAAGCCCCAATGGCTGCCGGCCTGGATGGTCCCCGCCTATGGCGGCTTGATTACTTGGGCGCTGGGCGCCGCCATATTCTGGAACACCGGCCATCTGGGGGTGTTCAGCCTCGGCTACGATGACCTGTCCCTGGCGCTGGCGGGAAAACTGGGCTGGCTGCTGGCCTTGGTCCTGTTGGCCGCCAAATTTGCCGCCACCTGCGCCAGTTATGGCGCCGGCGGCTGCGGCGGCATCTTTGCCCCATCCCTTTTTTTTGGCGGGATGACCGGCGTGGTGGTTGCCGGCTTGGTGGGCCTGGGGTCGCAGGCGTTGGGGTTCGATGTTTCCGTCTCCCGCGCCGACCTTGTTGCCATGGTCGTCGTTGGCATGAGCGCCTGCCTGGGCGCCGTTGTTTGGGCGCCGGTCACCGGCATTCTAATCGTGTTTGAAATGACCCACGAATTTGGCCTGGTGCCGGCCCTGATGATCGGGGCGCTGGTCAGCCAGACCATCAGCCGCAAAATGAACCGGCATAATTTTTACGAGGCCATCCTGGTTCAGGACGGCCTGCAGATCGAAAGGGTTCGGCCACCCCGGGACTTGCAGAGCTGGCAACAGTTGCCCATCTCGGCCATTGCCAATTTCCAACCGGTGTTCTTGCGCGGGCTGGACCCCGAATCTCTGCGGGCCGCGCTCCAAGCGCATGCTCACGCGCGGTTTCCCGTGGTGTTGGACAAAAAGCTGGCCGGGCAGTTAAGCCGGCGGGAGATGGAAGAGTCGTTGCGGGAGCAGCGGCCGCCTGCCTTGAGTCCGCTGACCGCGTGTCTGCCGTCGCAAACCATCCGGGACCTGCAGCGGCGTCTGATTGAATCGGACACCAACATGGTGGCGGTCTTGGACCGGCCGGACGGCCGGCTGATCGGCATTGTCACGTTGCACGATCTGCTGCGGTCGCAAACCGCCTTGGCCGAAGCGGGCGTCCATGACAGCGGGGTATGAGGCTCCCGCTTCCCCGGACTGCCGCTGGCAGCCATCTTTTCCGGCGAGCTTATTTGCGTGTAAAATCCGTTGGCTTGTGGTATGGTGGCGGCCATGAATAGTATGTTTGGCGGTCAGTTTCCCGTTCATCGCCCGCGCCGTTTGCGGCAGTCGCCCGCTTTGCGCCGGCTGGTGCGCGAAACCCGCCTGAGCCCGGAGCAACTGGTGCTGCCGCTGTTCGCGCGCCCGGGCCGGGGAGTGCGGCAGCCGGTGGGCGCCATGCCGGGGGTATTCCAGCTTTCCGTTGACGAGGTGGTCAGGGAGGCGGCCAAGGCCCGCGACGCCGGCGTAAATGCCGTGTTGTTGTTCGGATTGCCGGCGACCAAAGACACCACCGGCTCCGGGGCCTGGGCCCGCAATGGAATCGTCCAAACAGCCGTGCGCCGCCTTAAAAAGGAGTTCCCCGAATTGCTCGTCATCACCGATGTTTGCCTCTGCGAATACACCAGCCACGGGCATTGCGGCATGGTCAAACCCGGCGACCGCACCGGCCGGGTGGTGAACGACCCCACGCTCAAGCTGCTGGCGCGCGCCGCCGTGAGCCATGCGGAGGCGGGTGCCGATATCGTCGCCCCGAGCGATATGATGGACGGCCGCGTCAAAGCCATCCGCGAGGCGCTCGACCGCCAGGGTTTTGCCGAAACCCCCATCCTTTCTTACGCCGCGAAGTTCGCCTCGGCTTATTACGGTCCATTCCGCGAGGCCGCCGAGTCCGCGCCGCATTTCGGGGACCGCCGCACCTACCAGATGGATCCGGCCAACGGCGACGAAGCGCTGCGGGAAGTCGCCATGGACATCGCGGAAGGGGCCGACATGGTCATGGTCAAGCCTGCCCTGGCCTGCCTGGATGTGCTGTGGCGCGTCAAATCCGCCTTCGGCCTGCCCACCGCCGCCTACGCCGTCAGCGGGGAGTATTCCATGATCAAGGCCGCCGCCGCCAAGGGCTGGATAGACGAAAAGGCGGTAACGATGGAAAGCTTGCTGGCGATGCGCCGGGCCGGCGCGGATTTTATCATCACTTATTCAGCCGTGGACGCCGCCCGGTGGCTTAACAACTACTGATAAGAATTTGCTTTTGGACACCACTTGCCAACGTTACTCGACGCGGAGTGGTTAAAGATACCTCGCGGCATCCTTCCATTGTTCGCGGAACCCAAGCACGCGAGATGCCAAAGAAATAGACACTGGTGCGGGTGAGGTTTCCAAAGCCCGCCACGCAGCGTCAGCCCGGGATGCAGGCCCGGCGGCGCTTGATCATCCAATCGGCCGGCCGGCTTGCAGGTTCGGTGACCGACAGAAACCCCAGCGGGGCGTAAACGCCCTGCGCATCGTGGGTGGCCAATGCCCAAGTCCGGACGCCGGCCAATTCCGGGTGGTCCAAGGCGAACTGCGTCATCGCCCGGCCCAGCCCGCGCCCGCGGTGGGCTTCGTCAACAATCACGTCACAGACATAGGCGAAGCGGGTTTTATCGGAGACGATCCGCGCAAAAGCCGCCTGTGAGCCGTCGTCCGCAAAAACGCCAATGACCAGCGCCGAATGCCGGGCGGCGCGCTCCACCGTCTCGCGCCCAATTCCCGGCGTCCAGTAGGTGGCCGCCAGCCAGGCGTGCACCCGCGAAAAATCCATATTGTTGAACCCCTCGCGAAAGGCATAGCCGGCGGGCAGATCAAAGCGCTTCGCCGGCGCGGGACCGGCCGCCGGTTGCGGGGCCGGCCGTTGGAACGAGCGGGTCAATTCGCGCGCTTTCGCTGCGTGTTGCTCGTTCGCCGCCGAGCCCGGCCAGGGACCAACCGGCTGCTCCGGCTTTTCCGCCAGCGCGGTTTCCGTGTGCGAAATCCGAAAGCCCCGCGCCAGGTAATTTTTCAACGCGGACGGATGATCAAGCAAAGAGGTGTGCAGCCACAGCCGCCGCGCCCCTTTTTCCCAGGCGCGGCGGACTGCGCGCTCCAGGAAAGCGCCGCCCAGGCCGCATTCGGTGAATTGGGGGAGCAGCCCGAAAAAGCCCAGTTCCACGTCTTCCCCCGCGCTGCCTTGCAACTCGAAATAGCGAGCGGGCGTTCCCGCCACGTCCGCCAGCCAGCATTCGTAGCCCGGGCGCGACACCCAATCGAGCCATTGCTCGTAAGTCCAGCCCAAGCGGTCGGTCCAGCGCCAAGGGCCGCCCACCGCCGTGTAAAAGAACCGGCTCAGCTCCGGGCAGGGAACCTCCGAGCGGCGGACGCGAAACGGCGGCGGGGCCGGGCGGGCGGGCCGCAGCTCCGCCAGGCTGGTCATCTCCAAATACGTGACCGTTTCCGTCAGTAGCATGATTTCTTCAGCTTCAAGGTCTGAGGGGCGGGGAAAGGCTGCTCTCCCACACCCGCACATTGTCCACCAGCGTGGTCCCGGCTTTGCCGACCAGGAAAACCAGGCTGGACTTGCCGGCCTCCAGCACCGTCCCGGCGGCCTCGAGTTTCAGCGTGCCGTCCACCTGCACTACCACTTGATTGCCTTGCACCTCGATCATCGCATGGTGCCAGGCGTCATCGTCGAATTTGGCCGTTTTCGCCGCCAACCGCTCCGTGCGATAAAACTTGGGATCGGCCAATTGCTCTTTGGTGGGCGCTGGCGCTGACTTGCCGTCCCTGGCGGCCTGGTCGCGCGCCGTTTTCTGCGCCCGCTTCGATTCGGGGCTGCCGCGGTCCTGCTGCACGACCACTCCTGTGGGGCCCAGCCCCACCCGCAGCAAGTGGGCCTTGCCGCCGAACTGGCTTTCGCCGTCCACCAAAAACAAAAAATATCCCGGTTTCGCGTGCTTGAAATCGAACGCGATGACCAGGTTGCGCCCCTCGACGGGAATGCTGAGCGAAGGCCCGTGCCCGTCATCCGGCGCGCACACCCCCTTGAGGGCCCCCTGCTCCACGGAAAAACTGTTCGGCCGTCCACCCGGCTGCCAGCCGGCCGGCAGTTTACCCGCCGAAAAATCCTCCTGGACCAACAGCTTACCCGCCCGGCTAATTTGCGGTTTCAGTTCAACTTCCGCCGCGGGCAGCAGGCCGGCGGCCAACCCGGACGCAAGCCAAATCAGGAACCTATGCATGCCTCCACCCCATAGCACAGGCAATAAAATTTGGCAGCTAAAATCCGGCAGCCCAAAAGAAAACGCTTTGAGCCCGACAGGCGCGAAGCGGTGCGAAAAGAAGTTGGCCGCCAATTATTCCTCAGCCGGGCAGGGAACCGTGGTCACCCGGTAGAAACGCTTGACGCCAGTGGCGCCCGACGGATGCACGAAGCGCGCCGAGCCGTCGGTGACGGTTTTGGTGCCCACCGCGATCCAATACACCAGGTTGGTGCTGATCTCAATCCGCACACAGCCGGTTAAGTCAGTCACTTCCAACCGTCGCAAGCACCCGGTTTTGGCCGGCCTCAGCCCAACCCGCCAGATCAATACCCCCAGAACCGCAGATATTTCTGCTGCTTGCCCGGTTGAATCGGCACATCGAGAATCAAACTGCCCCCGGTGCCAACATTAGTGGATTCATTTTGCCAATGGATCGTCTGCGTCAGATTCGTCGCCGACTGCAGCACGTAATTCGCACCCGAAACCGTTGGGACCGAAACCACCAGGTTCGTTCCTGATACCGTCACTGGCGCAATGATCGGCGGCGGCGGGGGAACGGTTCCAGCCACTTTCAAGCTGCCCGTGCCGACGATGAAGGGAGCCGCGTTCCCGAGGTTGTAAACTCCCGGAGGTAGAGCGACCCCATTGGTAACCAGGCCCGCTACGGTGTTCGTCGTCGTGAAGTCCAACCGCAACACGGCGCCCTGCGCGATGCTGACGGTGGAGTTGGTGGCAAGGGAAGCCACCTGAATGGCCAGCGTGCCCGCCTGAATGGTGGTGTCTCCGCTGTAGGTGTTCACCCCGGAGAGCGTCAAGGTTCCCGATCCGCTGGAACTTTTGAGCGTCAGGGAACCGCTGCCCTCAATGATTGTTCTCAAGGTGGTGGAGAATCCTGCTGTATCCACCACGCCGCCACCCGTGCCGAGCGACACTTTGTTAGTGCTGCCCGTCGTGGTGAATAAGTCAGGGATGCTCGCCGACAACTTGAGCGTGCCACCATGACTGAAGTTGATGTCGGCGGTTCCGGTGCCGGCGGTTGAACTGGAAGTGTTGGCGAATTTCTGACCTGTCGTGAAAGTGCCGCCGAAAATATTCAATCTGGCGCCGCCGGAATTGTTCCCCGATGGCGCGAGCGTGATTGCACTCGAACCCGTGTAGGTGAACGTTGCGCCGCTATTCACCGTCAGGATTGATGAATAGGATGTGGAGGGAAACGGCTGGATAGCCATGTTGCCGTTTTGCGTCCAATTCGCCCCACTGTTCAGGTTCAAAGTCGAGGTTCGTCGGTTGACATTCAAACTGCCGTTGTTCACGACCGTCCCCGCCACGTTAAGCGTCGGTTTTGCCCCGACACCGCTTGCTCCCAGGGTGATTGCCTTGTCGCCAGCCACATTAATGGTGGAACCAGAATTGAAATTTACCGTTGCCGCTGCCGTCGAAGAGCTTCCAATTAACCATCCGCCGTTGGCGGAAGATTGTTTTTTTTCGACATTGACCGTGCCGGCATTGACGGTGGTGAGGCCGACATAGGTATTGGCGCCAGATAGCGTGAGCGTGCCGGTGCCGGTCTTGGTCAAGGAGTTGGCGCCGCTAATGACGCCACTCAAGGTGAGGTTTTGTGACGCGGCAACACCGACGATGGCGCTCGCGTTCAATTGCACCTCATTGCCCAGGGTGCAGCTTGCACTGTTGGAAAGTGATCCGCCGTTCAGGAGCAGCGATCCGGCACCTAAAGCCGAGTTGTGGTTGGCCACCAGCGTGCCGTTACTGACGATCGTATTGCCGCGGTAACTGTTCGCGGCCCTTAACAACACGACTCCGCCGCCATTCAGGGTGAGGCCGGGATATCCACTGATAATTCCGCCGAACGTCGCGGTGCGTCCCGCAGCGACGTTCCACAAACTTGAAACCGGCATCTGCACCGGGCAGTTCACCACCAGATCCTGCGTGGCCGCGCTCATGTCCAAGCCGGACGCATCCAAACTGAGAATCGCCGAGCCGTTGATGGTCACCAGCCCGCCGGGATTCACGATTTTAATCCCCGCCCAAGTTTGATCGCTGCCCAGCGTGGTCGTGTTTGCGCCGGCAACGGTGCTGTTCCAGCGGGCTTGATTGTAAAGCCCGGGAGTCACGCCGCCCACCCAGCTCGACCCGGTGTCCAAACTGGTGGTGTTGTTGGCTTTGGTGATGGTGGTGGTGGCGGTGGCCAGATTGCCCGGCCAGGATTTTATCTGCACGCCGCTGACCAGAATGAGGTTGTAATCAGACGGGGGAACGAGGGTGCCCGCTCCGAGATACGAGCCCCAGCGGAACTTGGTCTGGGCGGTGGGCCGGGCGTAACTGTTCGAGGCATACAAGACGCCATCAATCCACACCTTGTAAAACAGCCCGTCGTCAAGCACGCGAACATCGAAGCCGAGACCGTCAAAATTCCTCACGCTGCCGTTGAGGTTCGTGACCGTCACATCGGGGGCAACCCGATTGTTCACGATCAGCCGGCCGCTGCTGGTGAGGCTGAGTGAAACCGACCAGTCATTGTCATCGTTCTTGGATTGAAAGATCATGTAGCCCTGCTGCCGGTGCGCAACGGTATAGCGCCCGGTCCATTCAAACGTCACGTTGTCGGCGTAATTCCATCCCGAGGCGTGGAAGACTTCGGTGCGCACCGTGTTGGTCCGATCGGTGGCGGTGTTCTCATCGTTCACGAAGAGCCGGATGACGTGCGTATTGCCATCGGTCTGAAACCAGCGGGTGAAATTGCCGAAACTCGTCGTGGAAGTATGGCACGGGACATGGAGGCGTTGCGAGCGCACCGAAATGGGGCGATCACCATACAGGCCCACCTCGACGGCGGCATTGTTGACGTTGATGACCGACCCATACACCGGGCCGGAATCAGGAGCTTCCACGTTCAACGTGGGCCGAATCTGACTCCAGGGCGGATTCGTCGGACTGCCGGTGTCCGTGTAGAGCACCTGGGCGCGGACGGGTGCGACGATGAACAGAGCCGACAGCGCGGCAAGGGCCGGCAAAATCGAACACTCTCGGCTCGGACGAGCCCCAGCAGCAACCGTTGTCCTTAATGCTCGCAAAATTCGCTTCCATGAGTTTGAGGTTGAGGGTCGCGGCCAGTTAAAATTTTCTGCATCGAACGACCTTTGGGGAGCCAGACCGTCTGCCTTTTTGGCAGTTTGACTAAAGATTGCCGCCCTGCTTGAAGGCGTAAATCAACAGGCCGATCACGACCAGGCCCAGCAAAGCCCCGATAATTATGAAAATCAGGTTGGCTTTGTTGCTTTTTTTGGAGAATTGGGAATCGGTGGGAAAAGCCGCCGGCTTGGCACCGCCGCTTTCCAGGTCGTTCATCTTGATGCCGGTCTGCAGCACCACGGTCTGGTCCAGTTGCTTTTTGGGGGGCGCCGCCGGCTGGTCCCCTTCCAGGCGCATCTGCAAATTGCCCAGGCGCAGGATTTGACCGGGCCGAACCACCGCTTCCGTCACCTGGATGCCGGCGATGAACGTGCCGTTGGTCGAGCCGAGGTCTTTCACCACCACGTCGTTGCCGCGCAGATGGATTTCGCAATGGTGGCTCGACACCGAGGGCTCCGGCACGCAAAAGGCATTGTCCTCCAAGCGCCCGACGGTGGTTACCTCCGTCTTTAGCTCGCAGGTCTGTCCGGTAAACCCTTCGCTCAGCAGCACTAATTTTGGCATACGCTGATTAAGCTGAGCCGATTATGTTCACTCCCCCGCCCAAGTCAACCGGATTTGCGAAATTCCTCGCGGACGAAACTGACCTTCGTATCCGCGTGAGGCGTATTCGCCTGAGCCGGGTGTCGGTGGCGGATGCCCTAATTCTTCCCTCGCCCGGCAAGGCTCAGCCGACCATCCGGCCCATGCTCGAAGGTCGGGCTGCCCGGACAATAATCTAATTTAAGCTTTCTCCAGTGAAGATTTGGCGGACGTGTAGGCCTGGTCCGGCCGGTTCGGTGACTCCGGGAACCGGTAACGCAGCACCCCGCGTTGAATCAGGGGCTTCACAAACCGAAATCGAAGCGCCGGCGGGTTCCGTTTAAGCAAGCGGCTCAACTGTTCCAGGCTTAAATACCGATTCCGGCAAAGACTCGCTATCGCTTCCATTACTACGGATTCGCTGACGCGCCTGTGCGCGGCCACCGGCTGGGCCAGACGTTCCAATTCCGCCCACTTTTCCGACCCTGGTCCGGCGATTTGTGATGGCTCCGGCCCCTTCTGTGCGGAGTCCGCCTTGCCGTCCTCCAGCCCCAAGTTGTCCATCAAACCGGGGCAACCTCAGTTGCGATTTTAGCCCGACTTTCGCACCTTTTGAAACCCGACCTCTGGTTTGCAAGGGTTTAGGCAATTTGCAGGCCTTAGGTCGGCCACACAAAATTACCTTATCCCT
>Ga0209381_1001348_pt1 | contig 41057 bp, 37 predicted proteins | sample DewCreD2012metaG_FD_184111 | JGI IMG/M metagenome (GOLD analysis project Ga0209381, IMG submission 184111) | Hot spring sediment bacterial and archeal communities from British Columbia, Canada, to study Microbial Dark Matter (Phase II) - Dewar... ... | reverse complement strand
CAACTCGCTCCCGTGGCGGCATGAAAATCTTTGCGGGAGGAAAAGAATCTACGGGTTAGTAGTACAGAGAAACACGGAGAAGACAAACCACGGGGGACAAGGAGGACACGGAGAAGGTCAAACGGTTGGGGAGAGGCTCTGGGTGAGGGTTGGCGGTGTGCGTTGCGAGGGCATTGGGTATAGGGCACCCAAGCCGACAGGAATGTCGGCCGCAGGCCTGGAGGACTGCCCCACAAAGACAGCGTGCCCCACAGAAGGAGGCTTACGCTACGGGGGCGGAACTGGGGTGCAGTGCGGGGGAATTCGCGCGCACCCTCTTAAGCGGTTCATTTATAAGGATTTATTCGTTTAGAAAAAGGGCCGGAAATGAAAATGCCCACCTCTGGGGGAGGTGAGCATTTTCGTTGGCCCTGTTCTACCAGGGTGATGTCAATGGGAGAATCACTTCCGACGGAAACGCAACCGTCAGAACCCGTGCTTGGATCTTATTTCGTCCGGCGGCTCAAGTCAAGAAAAAAAACGTGAGTCCTCAGATCTGTTCGAAGTCCACGGGAGTGAACGGTTTAGCAGGGAGTGGAAATTCCCCCACCCGCTCTGGAAGGGCCCCCCGGCGAGACGGCCGCGCCTCGGAATTGTCTCTAAGTCTAAGAAACTACTTAAATTGTCTGTCCCCCAAGTGGAGCAAGATCATGGGATCTTCCGGAATCCAGCGTTTGAGGTACCGGCGCGCCAACATGCGGCCCAGCCCCATGATCGTTCCGACGGCAATACAGAATCCGAGCAGCACTCCCACTAGCATCACGATGCCCCAAAGCAAATTGCCGGGATTGTCCCGCAAGGTCGGAACGTACTCGCTCCAACTGATGGAGGCTTCATAGTTGATCTTGGCGAGAAGCGTCTCGGCGGCGTCGGCGTCGGCCGGAGGTAACACGACCGCGACCAAGGGACCGGTGCGCTTCACCAAAGCGCCCGCGAGCTGCGAGAGGACCTCGGCTCGCTCCCGCGCGAGATTGGGGGTGGGGAAGGAAAGGATGGCCAGCTCGAGCTCGCCATTCTTGGAGCGGTAGCGGGCGAGCTGAGCTTCGGTGCCCAAATGGAACGCCGCCATGGAAGGCGTGATGCGGGGCTCGAACAGAGCCAGCGACGCCGGGCCCACTACGTAACGTTCCGAGTTAGGGATGAGTCCTTCGGCAGGCAAGTAATCGGGAAGGGGAGGCAAAGAGGACTGATCGAGACGCGGCAGGCGAAGGAGCAGCGGCTCGAGTTCGGCGGCCTCCGGATGGCGCCCTTCGAAGCGGAACAGGTAGTTGTGGTAGGCGAAGAGGGTCGAATCCGGAGTTCGGACTGCGATTTTGCCGAGCTCGGAGCGGGCGGCGCGGGCGGGCCGCTGCCACTGAAAGGCCGCCAGTGCTCCAGTCGGGTCGCGGAAGCGGTAGGCGGAGGCGATGAAGCGGGATTTGCCGGAGACGTACTCCGCTTGTTCGCTCTCTTGCAGGCCGTATTCCTGCCAGACGGATGGATCCTGGACAGCGGCCGGACGCGAATCGACCTTGCTGTAAGCTCCGAGTTGATCCGGCCAGACGCCGGCGGCCCAAGATGGCCCTGCCGACAGTAGGAGCAAGGTCGTCCATAGGAGAAGACGGGGGAGAATCCGGGTCATGCGCCGCAGCATTTCTTGTACTTTTTGCCGCTGCCGCAGGGGCAGGGATCGTTGCGGCCGACCTTGCGACCTTTTACCACGGGCTGTTGAGCGGTGGCCACACCGGCTCCGGCGAACTGAATCTGCGCCAGCTCGCGCTCCTTCTTCCTTTGGATGTTGCGGGTGAAGTCCAGGACGTCGCTGCGGGCGGCTTCGCGCTGCACTTCCGCGACGGCCGGAGCGAGGCGGGCGTCTTCCTCGTACTCTTCCTGGGGCTCAAAAGGCAGCGGCTGGCGCTGCTCGTAGACCGGCTGGAGGAAGTACAGGTAGCGGACGGTCTCGTCCTCGATACGGTCCATCATCTCCTGGAAGAGGAGGAAGGACTCCTTCTTGTACTCGACCAGAGGATCTTTTTGGCCGTAGCCACGCAGCCCGATGCCCTCTTTGAGGTAGTCCATGCTGCGGAGGTGGTCTTTCCACTGGTCGTCGATGACGTGCAGCATGACCAGGCGCTCGGTTTCGCGCATGATCTGCGGGCCGACCAAGGCTTCTTTTTCTTCGTAGCGTTGAACGAGGCGCTCGTAGAGGAACTCTTCGAGTTCGGGGATTTTGCGGCCTTCCAGCTCACTGGGGTCGACGCGCAAGCCGAACTGGCTGAGGATGTCGGTCGAGAGGCCGGCCAGGTTCCATTCGGAGGGGTGGGTGCGTTCCTCGCAGTGCCGGGCGACCAGGGACTGGACGATGCCTTGGACCATCTCCAGAATGCGCTCTTTCTGGTCGGCGCCTTCCAGGAGCTGGCGGCGCATTCCGTAGACCGCCTGGCGCTGCTTGTTCATCACATCGTCGTACTCGAGGAGGTGCTTTCGGGCGGCGAAGTTCTGGGCCTCGACCGCCTCCTGGGCCTTGGCGATGCGCCGGGTAATGAGCTTGGACTCGATGGGGACGTCCTCTTCCATGCCCAAGCGGAGCATAAGCCCCTGGATGCGCTCGCCGCCGAAGACGCGCAGCAGGTCGTCCTGGAGGGAGAGATAGAAGCGCGAGCTGCCGGGATCGCCCTGGCGGCCAGCGCGGCCGCGCAACTGGTTGTCGATGCGGCGGGCTTCGTGGCGCTCGGTTCCGACGATGTGCAGGCCCCCGAGGGCCACGACTTCGTCATGCTCGCGGTCGGTCTGCTCTTTGAACTGGGCGTAGAGTTCGTCCCATTTGGGCCGGGGCACGCGGTAGAAAGCGCCCAGATGGTAAAAGTAGTAGAACTGCTGATCGCTGACAAAGACTTCCTGATCCTTGGGAAGCTGCTCGGCGATTTTGGCCTTGAGGCAGGCTTCCTTGGTCATGAACTCAGGGTTGCCGCCGAGCAGGATGTCGGTTCCTCGGCCGGCCATGTTGGTGGAGACGGTGACGGCGCCCTTGCGGCCGGCCTGGGCGACGATGTAGGCCTCGCGCTCGTGCTGCTTGGCGTTGAGCACCTCGTGCTTGACGCCCATGCGCTTGAGGATCGCCGAGAGCTTTTCCGACTTTTCGACGGAGATGGTGCCGACTAGCACGGGCTGGCCGCGCTCCTGGCAGGCCTTGATCTCCTTGGCGGAGTTGCGGAACTTCTCTTCGGCGGTGCGGTAGACGATGTCCGGGTATTCGACACGGATCAGGGGGCGGTTGGTGGGGATGACCACCACATCCAGGTTGTAGATCTTCTGAAATTCGGCCGCTTCGGTGTCGGCTGTGCCGGTCATGCCGGCCAGCTTCTTGTACATGCGGAAGTAGTTCTGGAAGGTGATGGTGGCCAGGGTCTGGTTTTCGCGCTCGATGCGGACGTTCTCTTTGGCCTCGATGGCTTGGTGGAGGCCGTCGCTCCAGCGGCGGCCGGGCATGAGGCGTCCGGTGAACTCATCGACGATGACGACCTGTCCATCCTTGACGACGTAGTCCTTGTCGCGGTGGAACATCACATGGGCCTTCAGTGCTTGCTCGACGTGATGCTTCCACTCGATGGTCTCGATGTCCCACAAGCTCTTTAGGCCGAGCAGGCGGGCGGCTTTGTCGAAGCCCTCGTCGGTGAGGGCGACGGTGCGGTGGCGCTCGTCGACCGTGTAGTCGCCGGTGTAATACTTTTCGCCGGGCTCCTTGCCTTCGATCACCTCGCCGCGGACCAGCTTGGGGATGATCTGGTTGACCTTGTAATACTTGTCGGTGGATTCTTCGCTGGGTCCGGAGATGATCAGCGGGGTGCGGGCTTCATCGATGAGGATCGAGTCGACCTCATCGACGATAGCGTAGTTGTGGGTGCGCTGGACGCAGTCTTCGAGGCGGAACTTCATGTTGTCCCGCAGGTAGTCGAAGCCGAACTCGTTGTTGGTGCCGTAGGTGATGTCGCAGGCGTAGGCGCGGCGGCGCTCGGCGTCGTCGAGCTCATGCACGATGACGCCGACCGACATGCCGAGGAACTTGTAGATTTTGCCCATCCACTCGGCGTCGCGTTTGGCCAGGTAGTCGTTGACGGTGACGACGTGGACGCCCTTGCCCTCGAGGGCGTTGAGGTAGACGGGCAAGGTGGCGACCAGGGTTTTGCCCTCGCCGGTCTTCATCTCGGCGATCTTGCCGCGGTGGAGGACGATGCCGCCGATCAACTGGACGTCGAAGTGGCGCATGTTGAGCATGCGGCGGCCGGCTTCGCGGACGACGGCGAAGGCTTCGATGAGCAGATCGTCGAGGGTGGCGCCTTGGGCGAGCTTTTCGCGGAACTCGATGGTCTTATGGGCCAGTTCCTGGTCGCTGAGCTGCCGGATCCTGGGTTCGAGCGCGTTGATGGCCTCGACCAGGGGGCGCATCGCCTTCAGCTCGCGCTCGTTCTTGGTGCCGAAGATCTTGGCAATGATGGCGTCAAGGAACATGCAGGTCCATCTTCATTGTACTGCACGGCGGGTTGCCGAACCGCGCCACGGCAGATAGAGAAGCGTAAACAGAGCCAAGGCCAGCAGTTCACCAGCGAGCAGATACCAGGGCCAGGGGCCGAGATAGTCCAGCAAGGAAGCGCTGGCGGGCTTGCGGCATAAGTACATGTAGTTGGTTCCGAAGACGGCGTTGAAGATGCCGACCATCAAGGCGAAGAGGTTTCCGATCAGAAAGACTCTCAGGTGGGAGCCCTGGCCTGGACGCAAAAGGCCGGTCCAGAGGAGGAACAGGAGCGCGGAGATCAAGCCGCCGTGGGCCAAGAAGAAGTAGATCGTCGGGTAGGAGAGCAGCGGGGCCCACAGGTCGGGGGTGAGGACGGCCATGCTGCTGCCCGCCAGGCCTGTGTAGTAGGCGAGATCAAAGGGTGTCTGGCGGCGGGTGAGCAGTGCGGCGATGGTGGACCAGAGTGCGAGGTCGCAAAGCTGCAAAGGCATTCCTTCCGGAAATCGCCACCCTTCGGTGCGCAGCCGGTAGGCGTACCAGACGGCTTCGTTGAAGGCGAGCAGCAGGCCGAGGGCGATGGCTATGCGGCGGGGGCTCCAGATGTCGCGGCGGCCGGCCCAAGCCAAGGCGGCGCCGGCGGCGGGGATGGAGGCCAAGATCGCCAAATGAGCCGGGCTGAACAAGGCGAAGTCCGCGGCCATGTCCTAAAGGTAGCGCCTGGCGGGCGGGTGTAGAATGTCCCCATGCGATTCCTGGTTGCGCTTTTGTTTGCAGGCTTGACGTTTGCGCAGGCCGATTATGACCTGTTGCTGAAAGGCGGGCGGGTCATTGATCCGAAGAACAAGCTGAACGCGGTGCGGGACGTGGCGATCGCGGGAGGCAAGATCGCGGCGGTGGAGGCGGACATACCGGCGCCGCGGGCGCGGCGGGTGGTGGACGCGCGCGGGCTGTATGTGACGCCAGGCGTGATTGACATCCATGTGCACGTGTACGCAGGGACCGGGGAAAGGAACTCCTATGCAGGCGACAATTCGGTCTACCCGGACGGCTTCACGTTCCGGGTGGGGGTGACGACGGTGGCGGACGCGGGCGGGGCGGGCTGGCGCAACTTCGAGGATTTCAAGAGCCGGATCATCGACCGTTCTCAGACCCGCGTGCTGGCATTTCTGAACATTGTGGGGCACGGGATGCGGGGCGGGCGCTGGGAGCAGGACCTCAGCGACATGGAGGCGGCGCCGACAGTGGAGATGGCGAAGAAGTACAAGGGGCTGATCGTCGGCATCAAGTCCGCGCATTACGCGGGGCCGGAGTGGGCGCCGTTCGAGCGGGGCGAGGAAGCCGCGCGGCAGGCAGGCATCCCGTTCATGGTGGATTTCGGGAACAACCGTCCGGAGCGGCCGCTGTACGATCTGCTCAACAAGGTTTTCCGGCCGGGGGACATCTACACGCACGTGTACTCGGGGTTGAGGGGCGAGCAGGACCCGGTGACGAAAGGACCGAGCCAAGCGCTAATCGACGGGCGCAAGCGCGGGGTGCTGTTCGACGTGGGGCACGGCGGGGGGAGTTTCGTGTGGCGCCTGGCCGTGCCGCTGATGAAGGCAGGCTTCGCGCCGGATACGATCTCCACGGATTTGCACATCGGCAGCATGAACTCGGGCATGAAGGACATGCTGAACGTGATGAGCAAGTTTCTGAATCTGGGGATGTCGCTGGAGGATATGATTCTGCGCTCCACCTGGAATCCGGCGCGGGCGATTCAGCACGAGGAGCTGGGGCACCTGACGCCGGGGGCGGTGGCCGATGTGGCGGTGTTCCGTTTGGAGAAAGGGCAGTTTGGGTTTCTGGACAGCAACAACGCGCGGCTGCGCGGAACGCAGAAGTTGACTTGCGAGCTGACGATCAAGGGCGGGCGCCCGGTATGGGATCTGAACGGGATTGCGTTCGAGGACTGGGACAAGCTGCCGCCGGACTACGGTCCGCAAAGCGCGGTCCCGACGCAGCGCAAGCAGCCGTGAGCGGGGGCAAGACCGAGCGGGCCTTGCGTAATGGACGGCCGGGCTTCTACCAGCGCGGAGGACGGCGGGGGCCGCCGCGGCCCCGGGAGGGAGGCCGGCCGCCGCTGCCGCCCCGGCCCGGGCTTCGGTGCTCGGAAGGCGGGCGGGCCTCGTTGACGACCAGACTTCGTCCCATAAACTCGCGGCCATTGCAGACCCGGATGGCCTGCTCAGCGGCGTCCTGATCGTGGATTTCGATGAATCCGAATCCGCGGCCGCCGCCGGTCATGCGGTCCCGCACCATGGTGACTGTGTCGGCGGTGACTCCGGCCTGAGCCAGCCACTGCTGGAGCTCGGCCTCCGTCGCCTGGTAAGGGAGGTTTCCGACGTAAAGTTTCATGCCTCCCGCTCCTCCTTTCCCTCGCCTTTGGAGGTTGGTCACTGAGAGGCCGATCTCATACGAAGGGACGGGCGAACCGGGCCGGCGTACCAAGCAGAGGCCTGCGCTTCCAGTGCTGGATACATCTTGTCAGAACCGGGCGCGCGTGTCAAAGGTTGGCCGGCGGGGTGCAAAGCAACGGCGCGGTCTGCTATCGTTGTAAACAATCCCGCCAAGGACTTTCGGAAATGGATGATTTGGCCGCGATGGATTTTCAGTTTTTCTGGAGACGTCTCCAGCAGCTTGGGCTGAACGCCTATGAGGCGAGGTCGTACCTGGTGCTGGTCGGACATCCGCGGTTCAAGGCCCTGGAGCTGGCGGCGCGCGCGCATGTTCCGCGGCAGAAGATCTATGAGGTTCTGGACAGCCTGGTGGAGAAGGGTTTCGCGCGGGTGATTCAAGACAAGACCAAGTTGTTCACGGCGGTGGAACCGGGGTTGGCGATTCCGGCGTATTTGGCGCGCAAGCGCCAGCAGGCGGAGCACTACCTGCTGGAGCAGGCGAGGATGGCGGCCGGTCTGGTCGATGATCTGACGGCGGCTTACTCGGAGTCGCAGCAAGGCCGGGGGACGCTGGACTATTTGCACATTGTGGGGGAGCCGGCGCAGAGCGCGGCGCTGTATGAGCGGATGCTGCGGGAGGCGAGGACGGAGTATCTGGAGTTCTCGCGGCCTCCATACGCGGCGGACCCGGTGGAAAGCGGCAAGCTGGTCAAAGAGGCGCGGGCGCGCGGAGTCGTCTGCCGCTTGCTGGCGGATCCCAGCATGCTGGACACGATGGGCATGGACCGGCTCAAGGAATGCGCCGCGGCGGGCGTCGAGATCCGGCAGGTGGCGCTGGTTCCGTTGAAGTTGGCGCTTTTCGACGGGGTCCGCGGCCTGATCGCCCTGCTGGATCCGGTGATCACCAAGCAGAGCTGGACGTCGCTGTTCTTCGACCATCCCGGCCTTGGGGAGGCGATGAAGGGGCTGTTTGACGAGCACTGGCGACGTTCGCAGCCGATACCGGAGCTGGAAAACGCGGCGTCCGGAACGGCTCAGTGATTTGCCTCCGCCGCCAAGCGCGGCGTGCTTGCCGGCACAAGGCCAGACAGGCGGATCGCCCGGCTTGAAACTCAGGCGCCCCAGGCATCAGGACGGCGAGCAGGCTGCGAGCAAGCGCTGCTTCAACTCTGATTGCTGATCCGCAGACAGCTTCTTGCCTCCACTGGTCACGTAGAAGACATCTATGGCTTTATGTGCCTCGGTGTCGACGAGAACCACTTCGATGTTGGCGCCGGAGCTGGAGATGGCGCTCGCAAGGTCGTAGAGGAGGCCGGGACGATCAGGGGCAACGACTTCGATGAGGGTCGCGCTGGGCGAGGCTTCCGAATCGATGGTGACGCTGGGATGGAGGTGTGCGCGGCGGGCGGCGGGGGGTTTGGGGCGGTTTTGGAGCAGGCGCTTTACTTCGAGCCGGCCGGAGAGGACGCGCTCCAGCGTGAGGCGAAGGCGGTCCAGCTCCGGAGGATTCAACTCGAGGGTGCGGCTGGGATCTTCAAAGACAAAACTGTCCAGCACCATGCCTTGCCGGTTGGAGAACGCTTCGGCCTTGCGGATGTTCATGCCAAAACCCGCCAGCGCTCCGGCGATGGAGGCGAGCAGGAAAGGCTTGTCCCGGGTGGCCAACCAGAGGATGTAGTTGCCGCCTTCCCGGCGGATCTCGACGGCCACGCCGTCCACCAAGGCCTTCTGATGCAGGGCGAGATGGGCCATCATCTGCTCCTCGGTGTGGGTGCGGAGATAGCGCGCGGGGAAGCCCGACAGGAAGGCGGCGAGCTGGGGAGGGTAGGAAGCCGAGGGAGGCACGGTGATCCGGTCGGCGTCCAGCTCGCGCGTCAGCTCTTCATGGGTGACCAGGTAGGCGCGCCAGAGTTGTTCCAGGCGCCAGGGAGTCATCGCGGTGGGGTGCACGGCGCTGACGTCCGCGTAGGTCAGGAGGGTCAAGTCCTTGAGCCGTTCTTCGGTCTGGCAGCGGGAGGCGAGAGCTTTGGCGACGGCGGGGTCCTCCAGATCGCGGGATCCAAGGGCTGTGGAGATATCCATATGACGGTCGACCAGGAAGGTCACGGTCCGGCGCTCTTCGGGCGAGGCTCCGAGGCGGGTAAGGGCGGCCTCGGCCAAGCGTACCGATTCAGGGACGTGGTTGCCGCTGCGGGCCGCTTTGCCCAAGTCATGCATGAGCGCGGCCGCCAGCAACAGCGGGCGGCTCTCGACTTCTTCGAGGAGGCCAGCGAAGCGCTGGCGGAGGGGATCGGGGGCGGCGGGCAGTTCTTCCAACACACTGATGGAGGCGAGGGTGTGGGCGTCGACCGTGTAGCGGTGGTAGTAGTCGGGGACCACCAGGCAGTCAATGCCGCCCCACTCGGGAAGGATCAGAGGAAGCACGCCGGTTTCGTGCATGGCTTCCAGGGCCAGGCCAGCGTGGGGGAGACTGAGCAGCTCTTTGAAAAACGGCCAGTAGCCGGCGCCGGCGTTCAGAAGTGGCTCCAACGAGGAGAGGCTGTCGAGGATGCGGCGCCGGGTGTCGGCGGCGGGCGGGATGCCATGGCGCGCAATAAAGAGGAAAAGGCGCTTGATGTATTCGGGGCCGGAGGCTTGGCCGGGCTGGCGCAGCAAGACCCGGTCCCGGGCCACCGTGAAGTCGGAATTGGACACGCGCGAGCGCCAGTCCCGGAACTGGGCCAGCAGGGCGCTGCCGCCGGGCTCGCTGGTTTCCATCCAGTGCAGGGCGGCGCGGCGGATGAGGCGCGCGCCGCGGTAATAGTCGCGCATCCATTCGGCGAAGCCGGCGGCGGAGATGAAGGGGAGCCTGGCGATCTCTTCCTGCGCGTCGAAGGTGAGCAAATTGCTATCGCGGCCGGCGCGGTAGTGCAGGTAGCAGCGCAGCATGGAGAGCAAGGCCCGGGCGGGCTCCAGCTCGGGGAAGGGGCTGGGGACGGGCATCTGGTAGGGCTGGGAAGACCGCAACTGGCTGAGCCAGCGGACGAGCTGGAAATCGCGAAGGCCGCCGGGGGTTTCCTTAACGTTGGGCTCCAGGTGGTGAATGGTGTTGGCGTAGCGGGCGTGGCGCACCCGCGTGAGGCGGCACAGATGGTTCAACAGGTCCTGGCGGCGCAGATGGAAGAAGCGGGGCAAGGCGGCGCTGAGCTCGGCGTAGAGTTGGTCGTCGCCGGTCAGGAAGCGCTGGTCCAAGAGACTGATGCTCAGTTCGATATTGCGGTCATCGAGCGAGCAGCAGTCGGCGACGGTGCGCACGGAATGGCCGAGGCGGAGCCTCTGGTCCCAAAGGGTGCGCAGGAAGGCGGACAAGGCGTCACGCTCGGGCCCTGGGTGCGGCTCTTGGCGGACCAGCAGCACCAGATCCACATCGGAGTAAGGGAAAAGCTCCCGGCGGCCAAAGCCGCCCACGGCCAGTAGCGCCATGCCTTCGGGGAAGCGGGGCTGAAGGTGCTCTTCGAAGGCGCGCTGGACGGCGAGGTCGACCTCGGCCGTCCGGGCAGCCTGCACCGCTGCGGCGTCCCCACGGATGAGGAACTGGTCCTGCATTGGGTCTGATGCGGAGTGGGTCAGCATTAGAGCGCCGCGTCCCCGCGGTCTTCGTTGCGGATGCGTATGGCCTCGGCCACCTCGTAAACGAAGATCTTGCCGTCGCCGATCTTTCCGGTGCGGGCAGCCTGGACGACACAGCGCACCACTTCATCAAGGCGCGCATCGGGCACTACCATCTCCAGCTTGACCTTCGGCAACAGGTCCACCTGGTACTCCTGTCCGCGGTAGACTTCGCGGTGCCCCTTCTGCCGGCCATGACCTCGCACTTCCGACACAGTCATGCCGTCGATGCCGATGTTTTTGAGCGCCTCTTTGACGTCTTCCAGCTTAAAGGGTTGGATAATCGCTTCGATTTTCTTCATGGGTCTTGTTCCTTTTAGCGGCGGCCTTCGCGCCTTCTCCTCCTATGATTCAAGATTGTAGGCTTCCTCGCCGTGCAGGCTGAGGTCCAATCCGCTGATTTCGTGATCCGGGTTTACCCGCACGCCGGTCAGCGCGTCGCAGATCTTTAGGATAACCAGTGTGCCCACCGCCGCCAGCACCCAGGCGATGGCGGAGCCGGCCAACTGGTAGAACAACTGCGCCCAGTGGCCGTCCACGAGCCCGAGCGGGGCAGGGTTGCCGGCGGCATCTTTGAGAGCGTCGTTCACCGCATTGGTGGCGAACACGCCTGTGAGCAGCGCCCCCAGCGTTCCGCCCGCGCCGTGCACGCCGAAGGCGTCCAGGGAGTCGTCGTAGCCGAACTTCTGCTTCACCGAAGTCACCATAAAGTAGCAGACCACGCCTGCGGCGAAGCCGATGAGGAGCGCGGGCATCGGCTTGACGAAGCCGCTGGCGGGGGTGATGGCCACAAGGCCGCCCACGGCGCCGGAGATTGCACCCAAGACGCTGGGCTTGCCGGTGCGGATCCATTCGGCCAGCATCCAACCCAGAGCGGCGGCCGAAGCGCCGAAATGCGTCGCCACGAAGGCGCTGGTGGCCAGGGCGGAAGAGCCCAGGGCGCTGCCGGCGTTGAAGCCGAACCAGCCGACCCACAGCAGGCAGGCGCCGATGAAGCTCAGCACGAGGTTGTGCGGCTTCATGGACTCGGACGGGTAGCCTCGCCGCTTGCCGAGATAAAGGGCGCAGACCAAGGCCGACACTCCCGAGGTGATGTGCACCACGGTGCCGCCGGCGAAGTCGAAGCACGGCAGCGCTCCGCCGGAGAAGGCGTTCATCAATCCTCCTTTGCCCCAGACCATGTGGGCCATGGGGTAGTAGACGATGAGCATCCAAAGGGTCATGAACAGCAGCATGGCGCTGAATTTCATGCGCTCGGCGAACGCGCCGGAAATCAGAGCGGGGGTGATGATGGCGAACATCAACTGAAAGATCATGAAGGTCTGATGAGGAATGCCGGCGGCGTAGTCGGCGTTCGGAGCAGCGCCCACGCCGTTGAGAAAGAGGTATTGGAATCCGCCTACCACCGGGGTTCCTTCGGCAAAGGCCAGACTGTATCCCACGATGGCCCATAACACAGTGGCCAGCACCATGAGGGCGAAGCTCTGCATCATGGTGCCGAGCACGTTCTTTTTGCGGACCAGTCCGCCGTAAAACAGGGCGAGTCCGGGCCCGGTCATGAGGAGCACCAAGGCGGCGCTGACGAGCATCCAGGCGTTGTCGCCGGCGGACTGGGCAGCGCTGGCCGCCGCCTCCAGCGACTTGAGTCTTTCATGAATTTCCGCGGGCTCCTGCGCCATGGCTGGACCCGCCAACAGCGGCAAGCAAGCAATCGTAAGACTCTTCACGGTCACCTCGTGGTGAAGTTTGTATAGATCTGCTACTCATCATGATGATGCAAGACGGCCTGTTTTTCTAACGAAACCTTTCTATGGGGTGAATCGGAAATTTCTATTGGATCTTCAGGCGGGTTTGCGTTTAGAATGGCCTCATACAGACGGGCTCCCCGTCCAAGCCCGGTCTAAATCACTTTAAAACACGGAGGACAGTGAATGCATAGGTTTAAGTGTATGTTGACGGTGGCGTTAGGTGCAGTGCTGGGGGCTGCCGCGCAGGCCCAGCAAAGCTCGCCGGCGCCGCCCTGGTCGGTGGGAGGCATTGAATTTAGCGGACTTGTGGACGGCTATTACAGCTACAACTTCAACCACCCGGCCTCGCGCGCCAACCAATTGCGGAATTTCGACTTGGCAGCCGGCCAGTTTGACCTTAGCATGGCGAAACTGGTGATGGAACACGCGCCGGATCCGGCCGGATTCCGCGTGGACTTCGGATTCGGCAAGGCATTTGACGCCATTCACGGGGCGGAACCGGGCCTTTCCGCTTTTCGAAACATTCAGCAAGCCTATATCAGCTATAAGCCCAAGGGCGGGAAAGGTTTGCAGTTAGACTTCGGCAAGCACGTGACGATGGCGGGGGGCGAAGTCATCGAGACGCACAGTAATTGGAATTACTCCCGGTCGCTGCTATTTACTCTTGCGATTCCGTACTACCACATGGGGCTGCGGGCCAGCATGCCGGTGGGAAGCAACTTTACAGCGGGCTTTCATCTGGTGAACGGTTGGAACAATGTATTGGACAACAATTCTGGGAAGACGCTTGGGCTGAGCGGCGCGGTGACCTCCGGCCCGGTCACTTGGTCAAACAACTACTACGCGGGCCCTGAGAAGACGGACAGCAACAAGGGGTGGCGGCATCTCTACGACACTACCGTGTTGGTGAGTCACGACAAGGCCAGCGCTTACTTCAACTTCGACTATGGCGCCGAGCGCAATCCGGCTGCGCCGGCGGCGGTCTGGTACGGGTTTGCCGGCGCCGCCCGGTTCGCGGTCAGCGAGCGCGTAGCCGTGTCGCCACGACTGGAGTGGTTCAACGACCGCGATGGTTTCTCCACGGGGGTTCCCCAGAAGTTGAAGGAGTTCACGCTGACGGGCGAGTACAAGATGGCGGAGGGGATCTTAAGCCGCATCGAGTTCCGGCGGGACTGGTCCGATAAACCGTATTTCGAGCGCGGTGCGGGGCCGGGCTTGCATAAGAGCCAAAACACTTTGCTCGCCGGGTTTGTGGCTTACTTCGGTCCGAAGCGATAGCTCGGCGCCGCGGGGAATGTAAGAGATTAGGAGACATCGTATGGGAAAACGGATCATGCGGGAGGCAATCCTGTGTTTGGGACTGCTGGCAGCAGCGGTTCCTCCGGCGCTGGCGCAAGATTCCGCAAGCGCGGCTGCGCCCGAATGGAAGGCTGCCGTAGAGGCGTTGCAGAAGCAGACGGACATCGTTTGGACGATCGTCGCCGGGGCGCTGGTGTTCTTCATGCAGGCAGGGTTCGCTATGGTCGAGTCCGGCTTTACCCGGGCCAAGAATGCCGGCAACATCATGATGAAGAATCTGATGGACTTTTCCATGGGCGGCCTGGCGTTCTGGGCGGTGGGCTTCGGGCTGATGTTCGGAGTCAGCAACGGGGTTACTGGTTGGAGTAACTTCTTCGCCAATTTCGACAATTCCACGTTGGACGGACAGTGGGGGTATACCTTCTGGATGTTCCAGGTGGTCTTTGCGGCGACCGCGGCGACGATCGTCTCTGGCGCCATGGCAGAGCGAACGAAGTTTTCGGCGTATCTGATCTACAGTTTTGTGATTAGTCTATTTATCTACCCGGTGTTCGGGCACTGGGCCTGGGGGAATTTGTTGAATTCCGGCAATGCGGACACGGGCGCCTGGCTGGCTAAGCGCGGATTCATCGACTTTGCGGGCTCGACGGTGGTCCACTCGGTCGGAGGATGGGCGGCGCTGGCCGGGGCCCTGGTAGTGGGTCCTAGGCTGGGGAAGTTTGGCAAGGACGGGCGCCCGCGAGCTCTTCCCGGCCATAGCCTGACGCTGGCGGCGCTGGGGGTGTTCATCCTGTTTCTGGGCTGGTTCGGCTTCAACCCAGGGTCGACGACCGCGGCCAACGGCCTGCAAGCGCGGGTTGCGGTCAACACGCTGCTGGCGGGCTGCCTGGGGGCTATTGGCGCCATGTTCGTAAGCTGGCTTAAGTTTCAGAAACCGGACATCGGCATGACCCTGAACGGCTGTCTGGCGGGGTTGGTGGCGATTACTTCACCCTGCGCTACGGTGACGCCACTGGGGGCGGTGATCATTGGGTCGCTGGCGGGCGTTGTCGTCGTATTTAGCGTGTTGTTCTTCGACAAGATTCGGGTTGATGATCCGGTCGGAGCGATCTCGGTGCACGGCGTTTGCGGCGCCTTTGGAACGCTTTCGGCTGCGCTGTTTCATGAGAACCTGTTTACGGGCCAGCCGTACGATCTCGGCGCTCAGTTGCTCACCCAGCTCATCGGCATTGTTACGGCGTTTGCGTGGACCTTTACCCTCTGCTTTGTGATGTTCAAGATTCTGGCGAACACGATCGGCCTGCGGGTGACGCCAGACGAGGAGATCGAAGGGCTGGATTTGGGAGAGCATGGCGCGAACGCGTATCCGGACTTCGCGCCTTCGCCTTCGACGGGGGGCGTTAGTCTTGCCTCGGCGGAAGCATTGCCGCATCTGGGAGCGGTGCGCCAGTCCGTCAAGCCGGCCGAGATTTGATCCCTCCTGCTTGTCCCACCGCCACGCCACAGCCGGTCCGGCGGCCACAAAAGCCACCGGGCCGGCTTTCCTTTTTTCTGCAAGAGCGAGTGCGAGAACAACGAGTAGCGGAGGAGAGGAGGCGCAGCGAGGATGGGGAGTGCGGTGGGTGAAAGGCGCCAAGGCCGGCAGGAATGTCGGCCGCAGACAAGAATGTCTGCCCCACATAGGAAAGCCTGTCCACAGGACAGCCCGGAGCCATTTTCCGGATTGATCGGCGATACTCGCATTGGGGTTGTGGGAGAATCGGGAATCGAGGATGCATTCTATGCCAGCGTTACTGTTTTGGATTCTTGGATTCTGGATCTGGCAGCAGGGAGCTGCCGCGGCGCCCGAGCCTTTGCTGCGCGTGAACGTGAATGGGGCCCCGGTGCGGCTGTATCCCTTCCACGGCGGGTATTTCGGCCAGTTTGAGCTGGCGAAGCCCGCCGAAGTGGTCGTTCAAGCCGGCTTTGACGTGAGGTGGGTGGACGTGCGCCCTATCTCCTTCGGCGTAATTCCCGAGATCAGCCCGGACCACAGCAGCGTCCGTCTGAAGGCGCCCCGCCCGATGCCGCTGACGCTGGAGTTCAACGGGGACTGGCGGCGGAATGTGATTCACCTATTCGCCCAGCCCCCGGAAAAGAATCCGCCCAAGCCGGACACGCCTAATGTGAAGTACTTCGGACCGGGCGAGCATGAGCCGGGGCTGATTGAGTTGAAGGACGGCGAGACGTTGTATCTTGCGCCGGGCGCGTTCGTGAGAGGCATTGTGCGATCCGTGGGGACCAAGAACGTAACGATCCGCGGGCGCGGGATTCTCGACGCGTCCCGCCTGGCGCGGCGCGGGGATCCGGGCGCGCCGCCGGACCCGGTTGTGGCGAATCTCTACGGGAAGCAGCGGAACATGATCTACCTGGAGAACACAGAAAACGCCACCGTGGAGGGGATCACCTTATTGAACAGCCAGAGCTGGACCCTGCACGTGCGGGGCGGCAGAGGGACGCACATCGACGGAATTAACATGATCACCGACACGCCATGCAGCACGGACGGCATCGATCTGGTTTCGGTGAGTGACGCGCTGGTGGAGAACATTTTTGTGCGGGCCAACGATGACTGCGTGGTGGTGAAGAACACGGTCCCCGGCAGCAACGAGGTCCGGAACATTCGGGTGCGGCGGGCGGTGCTATGGAACATGCCGTGCGGGAATGGGATCGAGGTCGGCTTCGAGCTGCGCGCGGCCAAGATCCACGAATTGCATTTTGAGGACATTGACATCATCCGGGTGGAACGAGGCGCGGCGATCAGCATCCATAACGGAGACACGGCGGTGGTGGAAAACGTTAGCTTCAACAACATCCGGGTGGAGGGCGCCACGCACAAGCTGATCGACTTCGCGGTGGTATACGGGCAGTACGGGCCGGACCGTCCGGAGAGGCCGGAGGACCGGCGCCGTCTGATGGACGTGGGCGGAGCGTGGGACGGGGTGCTGCGGGTTCCGCCCGAGGAGCGCGCCGAGCGGGCCAAGCACCGGGGCCACGTCCGCAACGTGAAGGTGACGAACCTGCATGTGGTGGACGGAGGGTTGCCTTTTAGTCTCATTTCGGGCTTCGACGAAGCGCACGCCGTTGAAAACGTGGTGATCGAAGGAATGCGGTATCTCGGGCGGCCAATTCGGGACGCCAAGGAAGGCAAATTCTCGGTCGCGCACGCGCCTGGTTTTCGCATCCGGTAGATTTTCGGAGCGAGCCGGCACCGTGGGCCGCTTGAGTCCGTCCAGGAACGGCGGAAGAGATTGCTCTTTCCGCGGAGCGCAGAGCCACAATCGGAGTACACTTTCCCGTAATGGCTTCTGAGCGCGTGCGTGTTTTGAACCAGGCTCCGGTGCGGTCGGAGGGGCGGTACGTCCTTTACTGGATCCAGGCCAACCGGAGGGTAGACTACAACCACGCGCTGGCGCACGCGGCGGATCTTGCCAACTCTCTCGATGTGCCGCTGCTTTGTTACGAGGAGCTGGACAGCGCGCAGCCGCACGCGAGCGACCGGTTCCACCGCTTTTATCTGGAAGGCGTGGAGGAGATGGCGGCGGATCTGAAGAAGCTAGGGGCGGGTTATTGTTTCTATCTGCGGCAGAGGCGTGCAGATCCCGAAACCGTGCTGCCGCTGCTAGCGGAGGAAGCCGCAGCGGTTGTAACTGACGATCACCCCACGCTGGTGCGGGAGCGGCCGGTGGCGGTGCATTGCGTGGCGGTGGATTCGAGCTGCATTGTGCCGGTTTCGTGCATCCCCGAGCAGGCGTACGCGGCCTATTCCATCCGTCCCAAGATCAAGCGGCTGCTGCCATCGTTTTTGAAAGAGCCCCGGTCGGCCGTTTTGCGGCGGCGTTACCCGGCGGCGGCGCCTCCGTGGCACACGGTGGTGCGGAACCAGGAGATTGCCGCGCTGGTGCGAAGCTGTGAAATTGACCACAGCGTCGGACCCTCGCTCACTTACCGCGGCGGGCGCCGATACGCTGAAAAACATTTGCAGCGGTTCCTGTCGGAGCGATTGCGGCTGTACGCGCGCTGGAAGAATGAGCCCTCGGCGCGTGCCACAAGCGAGCTTAGTACCTACCTGCACTGGGGATGGATCTCGCCGCTCGAGATCGCCCTGGAGACGCAGAAGGCGGCAGAAGCGGGGAAGTTGATGGCGGACGAGTTTCTCGAAGAGCTGATCGTGCGGCGCGAGCTAGCGTTCAACTTTGCCCGCTATGCGGCGCGGCCGGTCTCCTTGGAGAGCCTGCCGCGGTGGGCGCAGGAGACGCTGCGGCAGCACGCGCGGGATCCGCGGCCGTACTTGTACACGCGCGAGCAATTCTGCTCGGCGGAAACGCACGACGCGCTGTGGAACGCCGCGCAGAAGGAGATGCGGTTGCGGGGGAAGATTCACGGCTACTACCGGATGTATTGGGGCAAAAAGATCATCGAGTGGTCGCGCAGGCCGGAGGAGGCGCTGGAGACGATGATCGAGATTCACGACCGCTGGGCGCTGGACGGGCGGGACCCCAACACGTACGCAAACATCCTGTGGTGTTTCGGACTGCACGACCGGCCCTGGCCGGAGCGACCGGTTTTCGGGAAGGTGCGGACCATGACCCTCGAAGGGATGCGGCGCAAGACCCAGGTGGAGCGCTACATCGCCGAGATTGCGGAGATGGAGCGCACCGGCCGGGATCCGTTTCGCATACAATAGCGGGGACCGTGAGAATCACAGTCACAGGCGGGACCGGGTTTCTGGGACGCCGGTTGGTGAAGCGGCTGCTGGCGGACCAACATGCCGTGCACCTTCTGGTGCGCAAGGTGAAGACGGGGTTTGGGCCGGAGGTGGACTGCTCGGTCTGGGACGGTCTGGAGATGGAGCCGGCCCCGGAGGCGCTGGAGGCTGCCGAGGCGGTCATCCATCTGGCGGGGGAGCCGGTGGCGCAGCGGTGGACGCCGGCCGCCAAGGATCGGATCCGGCGGAGCCGGGTGGAGGGCACGCGGTCATTGGTGGGGGCCCTGGAACGGCAGAAACAGCGGCCGTCGGTTCTGGTGTGCGCATCGGCGATCGGCTATTACGGGTCGAGGGGTGACGAGGTGCTGACCGAGTCCTCGGAGCCGGGGCAGGGGTTTCTGCCGGAGGTCTGCCGCGAGTGGGAGGCAGCGGCGGGCGAAGCGGAGGGTCTGGGCATCCGGGTGGTGAAGGTGCGCTTCGGGATCGTGCTCGGCAGCGAAGGGGGAGCGTTGGCGCAGATGTTGCTGCCGTTTCGCTGGGGGGTAGGTGGAAAGATCGGGAGCGGCAAGCAGTGGATGAGCTGGATTGACGCCGCTGACGCGGTGGAGCTGATCGCGTATGCCCTGCGTTGCGCGGAGCTGCGCGGGCCCTTAAATGCCTGCGCGCCGAATCCGGTTCGGAACGAGGAGTTCACCGAAACGCTGGCTGAGGTCCTTCGCCGTCCGGCGCTGTTTACGATTCCGGAGAGGGCGTTGCGGATCCTCTACGGGGAGATGGCGGAAGTTGTACTGGCGAGCCTGCGGGTGATGCCCGAAGCCGCCCTGCGGGCGGGCTTTATGTTCCGTTACCCGGAGCTAGGACCGGCCTTACGGGACATACTGATGGCGGAGAGACCCCAGACCGCCTAACGTATTAACTTTTCACCTATTTGCATGTGTTTACCGCGCTCTCGAAGACTGTACGGTTGCATGAGGGCGTGGGTTGACACCAGGGGGGAGGAGAGTTATAATCGACGCCGGAGGAGGCGAAAGTGAAACTTTGTGTTTCGAGGCGGCGACTTGTCGCCGCTTTGTTGACCTGTTTTCTGCTCGCCCCCATCAGCCCGGCACAACCGTGGTGTTACAATTGCGCACCTGGGTGCTGGATGACTACCTGGAGCGAGTGGTACGATCCATATAACCCCCTGTGCTTTTGTCCCGCGTTTGCGTACTGCACCTGGACAGGCATTTGTACGAACTGCTTTTACGGCGGGATGGTCTATTGCGTAATGGAAAACTGCACCACATACTACCAAGGGACATTTGCCACAAACTGCGGATGTGGCGAGATGTGGGCGGGGCTTTGCGGCGGCCAGCCATTGTGAACAGGAGGGCGGCTATGCTTCATTTGCAAAGAGTCCTCTTGGTCTCAGTTGCGGCTTGCGTGTGGTTGGCGGGAGCGGAACGGAAGCCATTCTCGTTGGGAGCGCCGGAGCGGATCGCAGAATTGCCGGCTGATCCCGGCCGAGTCATCAGCGTCGGCTACCTGGAGGATGGATCCCGATGGGCCATCACGGCCGAGGACGTCACCCAGAAGAACCCCAGGCTCTATCTATCCCGGCCTGGAGGGACGCAAGCAGTTCCGGTTTCTCTGGCGCAGACCGTGGGCGCGCTCGGCCCGGAGTGCCAGTTCATGCCGTGGCTCAGCGTGGATTTGCAGGGATACGCCTGGCTGCCCGCTGCTTGCAAGCGGGGACAGGAACTCTCGTTTGCGCTCATCCGCGCCGGCGCGGGCGGTGAGGTCACATCCGTTGTGCTGAATCCGCCTGTAGAGGCGCGGTCCGTCGCCGTGGGCCCGGACGGCACGTTGTTTGTTCTCGGCATCGAGGCTGCATTCTTCCGTGGAACGGCGCCGGAGTGTCATCTGATCCACCAGTACACGTCCAGCGGGGAACGGATCCGGTCGTTTTCCCCTTGTCCGGCAGGGGAAGCCGGCGGCTTCGGGCCAACGTTGCGCAACGGGGTGAACTACGAATCGTTGAAGCTGGAGGCGGATTACGGGAAAGTGTGGCGGCGACACGATCAAGTTCTGCATTTGTTGCCGCAGACGGGCGAGCTTCGCACGTTCACGCCTGACGGGGTTCTGATCCGGACTGTCCGGTTCGAGCGGCCCGAAGGTTCCGCCGCCCGTTATGTCATCCATGCCCTGTTTCCTCTGGGTAACGGAAGGTTCCTGGTTTTTTGGAGGTCCAATCTTCGGGATGGGAACACCATGCGAGCCTCGGGAGGCGCGGCTCTTCACGGCCCTGACGGACGAATGCTCTCCGAGTTGGCGGGACCCGAGCCGTTCGCCGGCAGGTTCCCTGCTTTTGTGAACGCCAGAGGAGAGTGCATCTTCCAAAGCATCGAGGCGGCTACGGGAAGAACCACGCTTTGGAAAGCGGACGTTCTCCAGATGGAATAGAGTCGGCCCGACGGGGCAAACCCAACGGAGCAAAGAGCCTGTGCCACACGGAGCCGCCGGGAGCGTTCTTGCTACTGCGGCCGATCTGGGTGGAGGAGAGATTGCGCTCTTCTCGGCCCTGCGTGGAACTGTTTGGGTGACGCTGCGCTGCAGGAAGTGATGACGCGTGGAGCGTGCCGAACGGGCGGATTTTCGGTTACGATGCCAGAGGAGGTGCAACGCGGCAGAAGGCGCGGCGGCTCGTCCGCCGTGCGCGGACAGTGGCGTGATCAACGGCAAGCGCATCGTGGTGGTTCTTCCGGCCTACAACGCCGAGCGGACCTTGGAGGCCACCGTCCGGGAACTGCCTGAGTGCGTGGATGAGTGCATTCTGGTGGATGACCGCAGCTCGGACGGCACCGTCGCGCTGGCGCGCGCCCTGGGCATCCGGGTGGCGGTGCACGAGCGGAACCTGGGCTACGGCGCGAACCAAAAGACCTGTTACTCGCAGGCTCTGGCCAGCGGCGCGGACGTGGTGGTGATGCTTCACCCCGACTATCAGTACTCACCGCTGCTGGTGGCGCCACTGGCGGGGATGGTGGCCTATGGCGTATACGATCTGGCGCTGGGATCGCGCCTGCTGTTGGGCGGGGCGCTGCGCGGAGGCATGCCCTTTTATAAGTACCTCTCGAACCGTTTCCTGACGGTCTTCCAGAACTGTTTCACACGGGCGCACCTGTCGGAGTATCACACCGGGTTCCGGGCCTTCAGCCGGGAGCTATTGGAAGCGTTGCCCTGGCAGCGTAACTCGGACGATTTCGTTTTTGACAACCAGATTCTGGCGCAGGCCATCCTGGCCGGGGCGAGGATTGGGGAGATCTCCTGTCCGACGCGGTACTTCCCGGAGGCCAGCACGATCAACTTCCGGCGCAGCGTGCGCTATGGCTTCGGGGTGCTGCGGACCACGCTGGAGTTCGCCCTGGCCAAGTGGGGCTTGCACCGGACAGAATTGTTCCGCTTTTCGAAGACGTTGATCCGGCAGGGGGCGGCGAACCTCATTCCAGGCGGAGGGCGATGAGCACCGGCGGCCGGCCTTTCCATGAGGGCGGCGCAGGGGAGGGATCTAGATTCCTGCAAGGCAAGAGCGGCGGGTGGCTGCTGGCGCTGCTGATGGCGACCGCGATCTTTCGGCTGTGGGTGATGCCGCTGCCCTCCAGCTTCTGGGTGGATGAGACGGGGACCGCGTTTGTGGTGCGGCGCGGCGCCGATGATCCGACTCTCTCGGTGGCGCGGCAGGTGCCGGCATCCATTTACTACGCTCTTCCGTCCTTGGCGGACCGGTTGTTCGGGCTGTCGGAGACGGCCTACCGCATCCCATCGTTAATGGCGATGGGCTTCGCGCTCTGGCTCATCGCTCGTTTGGCGGCGCGGCTGATTCACCCGCAGGCGGCCTGGTTCGCAGCGTTCGCCTGCTTGTTGTTCCGCGGCTTCAACTACCAGGCCGCCGACGCAAGGCCGTACGCGCTGGGGACGTGCGTGCTGGCGGCGAGCCTGTGGCTGCTGGCGCGCTGGCTGGATGAGGGCCGCTGGCGTTACGGGCTTGGCTTCGCCGTGCTGGCGGCGCTATTGTGGCGGATTCATTTGGTGTTCTGGCCGCTGTATGCCATTTACCTGGTTTATGCCGCGGTGAGACTGGCGCACCATGAGACGAAAGTTCGGGCCCGAAGTCTCGCGGCTGTCTTCGGCACCGTGGCGGTCTCGCTGGTTCCGGTCATGTTTCAAGCCCTGAGTCTGATGAAGGAGGCGGGAGCACATGTGGTCGTGCCGCGGCCCTCGCCGCTGGAGCTGGTCTACGCCCTGAAGCTGGGGTTTGTGGCGGGCGTTGGGCTGGCCGCCGCGTTGCTGGCGCGCGCGCTCGGATGGAGACGCAGGGAGAGGCGGTTGCCGGCGGATGCCTGGGCTTTGATTGGAGCCTGGTGGCTGGCGCCGCCGGTGCTGTTGTTTGGATTTTCCTGGCTGACGGGGCACAGCGTCTTCGTGCCGCGGTATCTGTATTTGGGCCTGCCGGGAGCGGCGCTGGCGGCCACGGCTGCGGTTGCGATGAGTCTGCCGCCGAGGCACTGGAGGAGCGCTGCGCCGGCGGCCGGGGTAGCGGCGCTGGCGCTGCTAGGCCAGTGGAACGTCTTGTGGCCGCCGCATCACAACTCGGACTGGCGGGGCGCGTCGCGGACCGTTTCAGAACTGGTCCGGGAACGGGCGGCGCCGGTGGTGTGCCCGAGTCCTTACATTGAAGCGAAGCCGCCCGCCTGGAGTCCGGACTACCCGGCGGATGGTTTCCTGTACTCGCATCTGGTGGCGTACCCGGTCGAAGGAAAGATCTACCCGCTGCCTTTCGAGCCAGAAGAGGGAAGCTGGGCTGCGGCGGAGGATCTGCTGTGGACGAAGCTGGCGCCGGCCAGCCGGTTCGTCGTCTACGGGCCGGCGGGCGGCGCCGGAAAGTGGGCTCAATGGTTCGCCAGCCGGTTGCCGGACGGGCTGTGGGAGCAGCAGCGGCGGGGGAACTTCGGAGACGTGTCCGTCATCGTTTTTGAGAGGACTGGACGCTGAAAGCGCCCGCCGTGCGGCAGGAGGATCCAGCGCCTCAGGGGGTTTGAGGGGTGCGGATCAACTGGCTGACGTCGAACCCCTTTGCGGCTGCGCGTTCGACAATGCCGCGGTAGGTTTCTTCGTCCATTTGCGGTTCACGGCTGAGAACCCACAGGTAGCGGCGGCGGGGTTCGCCGACCACGGCCCAGCGGTAGTCGGGATCGAGATCAATGATCCAGTAGTCGCCGCTGAAGGGCCAGAAGAAGCTAACTTTGAGTTTCGTGTTCGGCTCCTTGCCGCCCACGAGCCGGGCGGTGCCGCGCGCGGATTTGTTCTTTCCGCCGGTGGAGGCGCACTGGTTCAGGACCTGGATCTTACCGTCGGGGAGCAGCGTATAGGTGGCCGTGACGGTGCCGGAACAATCCCGCTGGAAGCGGTTTGGAAGCCGGGCGATTTCGTACCACTTGCCCGAATAGCGATTCAGGTCGACAGAGGGGACGACCTCAAGGGGCGCCTCGCCGGCGGAAGCCAGGCTGAAGCAAGCAGCGCCCAAGACCAGAGTCAACAGTGAAAGTGGAAAACAATTGCACGAACGCATTCTTGTCCAAGACCTCATGGCTCAATCTCTGCCCGTGAATGTGTCCGGGCGCGGCGAAGTAAACTCCCGGACCAAGTTGAAAGAAGCCGTGATTCCAAACTGAATGCCGATGCCTCTCCAGGCCTCGGCCGTGGTCCGGTAACCGGGGGGCATCCAGGCGTTGCCCAGGTACTCCGCAGTGACGAAGGCGCCGTAGCGGGACCAGTGGGGAACGGCGCGTCCTGAGCGATCGCGGGTTAGGAACGCGGACGTCACCGCATGGAGCACCCGGCTGCCTACGTGGGAGCGTCCACTGGGGATGTAACGAGGGTCGTGGCCGAGCACGGCAGCGCCGGCCGATTCCACGCTCTGACGGAGGAAGAAACGGCCGTAGCGGTCGGCGAGCCGGACCGAGTAAGCCGAGGCTCCCTGGCCCCAATCCTCAGGATCGTTTTTCAGATGCCGGATGAGTGCAGGGAAACCTGTGCGCGGCAACACCCATGGATTCGCAAAGGTTTCCTTCCAGTAGTAACGCCAGCGCTCCCCGCCGGTAGGCGGCAGCCAGGCGAGAGGGCTTGTCGCAGCGACGACGGGCGCGACTGCGGGGTCCGGATCAGAGGCGTTTGGGCCGGCTTCGGCTGGGAGGGCGGCAAGGAAATCCTCATCATCAGAGATTTGAGCGGGTGGAGCGGCCGCCAAGCTCCCCACTACAAGCATCCCCAACAACAGACTCGCAGCTGTATGGGACAAACCTTTTGCCTTCACCGTGGTCTTGTTAACTCTTAGCCAGTATGCACTGTTTGGGCCGGCTGGCCAAAGCCATCACAAGGCCCAAGACTGCCCGACCGGTCCCGCCGGATTCAGCTCCGGCTTGCTTGTAAGATGCCGTCTGAATCATGGAAGGTGCTCAAAATGCGCCATAGCCGGCCGTTGATTCATCGAAAAAGACGATGGGCTTGCAAGGCGGCCCGAATCTGGTAGTCTGTTGCCGTGGTTTGGAGCTACTTGTGCTGGAAGCGGCTCGAACAGGAGATGCGCAACAAGGCCGGCCGAGCGCGATCGGAACATAGCGCTTGGGGGCTCCTGGTTCGCGCTTCGAGGAGAGTTCTGCGCGCTTATAGCAGCAGCTTTTTCCTAGTGACCCGGTTTCTGCCGCCAGCCGAGCGTGCAGAGGTGGAAGTCATCTACGGCTCGGTTCGCTACCCCGATGAGATTGTGGATACCTTCCCGATGCCTGAGCAACAGAAGCTGACCCTGCTGGATGGCTGGCAGGAGGCGTATCTGGAGGCCGTTGCGCAGGAAGGTTTACGTGCGCGAATCCGGGCTGGCGCGCCCTGGATTTTGGCCGGATTTGCGGAGGTCGTGCGGCGGCGAGGCATCCCGAGGGAGCACTACGTGTCCTTCTTGGGCGCCATGCGGCGGGATGTGAAGCCCAAGCCCTTCGCCACTCTCGAAGCGCTCATTGACGAGTATGTTTACGGCAGCGCGATCGTCGTGGGGTATTTTCTAACCCACGTCTATGGACATGCGCCTGGCGCGCGGCTTGAGGATGCCTTGGCCTGCGCCCGGGAGCTGGGCATCGCGCTCCAGTTGACCAATTTCGCCCGCGACGTGTTCGAAGATCACTGCCGCGGACGCCTATACCTTCCTCTGGACATGCTGGCGCAAGAAGGGCTCGACCCTTTCAATTATCTGGAGGAGCGGAACGAAGCTGCATTGAAGCGTGCGATCCGGTCGCTAGCGGGGAAGGCGGAATCCGGGTACGAGATAGCGCGAAAGAACTTGAACGTGTTTGCTCCCAGGTGCCGGGCCGCGATCGGCGCCTGCGTTGAGGTGTACCAGAGCTTGAACCGGCGCATTCTGGTGGGCGACGCGCCGGTGCGGCATAGAGTCTCCGTCAGTTCCTCGGAGAAGTTCCGGGTATTGCCTGCGGATAAGTACTGGCGGGTGCCGCTGGCCTATGCGGGTTTGCTATAAAGGGGTGCGCCGATGGGCTCTTTAGCTGGGCTCCAGACGGGCAAGGGAGGCCAGGACCGCCGGGCGGCCGTGATCGGGGCCGGGCTGGGTGGATTGAGCGCGGCGATCCATCTGAGGCTGGCGGGGTGGCGGGTCACGGTTTCCGAAGCGGGCCAAACCACCGGCGGAAGGGCGAACCGTCTGACCTTGGGGGGCGTCCGGTTTGATACCGGGCCGACGTTGCTGAATTACCCGTGGGTGTTCGAAGAGCTGTTTCAGGCGGCCGGCAAGGACCTTCGCCAGTATCTCAAGCTGCTTCCGGTGGATCCCTCGATCACCTACCGCTGGCCGGACGGCGGCCATCTGACGCTTTCTGCGAATCTGGAGCGGCTGCGGGCGGAGTTTGAGCGGCTGGAGCCTGGCGCGGCGCGGGGATTGGACCGTTTTTTGGCGGACGCCGGTGAAAAGTTCCGAATTACGTTCCACAAGCTGGTCCCGCAGAACGAAGAGAATCCCCTTCGCTATTTTTCCGCGCTCACGGTGCGGGAGATTCTTCGCACGGCGTTGTGGCGCTCCATGCATGCGGAGCTGGGGCGGTATTTCCGTTCGGCGCGCATCCGGGAGGCGTTGGGATCCTATGCGATGTACTTGGGAGGTTCGCCGTTCGAGTTGCCGGGCTTATTCACGATCCTCCCTTACGGGGAGCTGGCGCAAGGCCTGTGGCTTCCCGAGGGCGGCATCTATACGCTGGTGGAGGCGGTGGAAAGACTGGCGCGGGAGCTGGGCGTGGAGATTCATACCGGGCGGCGGGTGAGGCGCATTCTGCACCGCAACGGGCAAGTAGCCGGAGTAAGATTTGATGACGGCGCCGAACTCGGTAGCCCCGTGGTGGTCTCCAACGCCGACCTGCCGCAGACTTTAACCGAGCTCGCCGGACAGCCCGCGCCCCGCCTTAAGATGTCGCCGTCAGTAGTGACCTTTTATTGGGCCGTGAAGGGGCGGCCCGGCGGGCTGGGGCATCACACGATCTTTCTTCCGAGCGATTATGCAGCAGCGTTTCGCGAATTGAACTTTGGAAGCTCGGTTCCGGCGGATCCGGCGTTCTATGTGGCCGCGCCTGAGGCCAGCGACCCCAGCCTCGCCCAGAACGGCTTGACCGCCGTGTTCGCGCTCGTGCCGGTCCCGCTGCTGCGGCGCCTGAACGGCGTGAACTGGAAAGCAGAGACGGAACGGCTGCGGGAGACGATCCTACGGAAGCTGAGAGATTGCGGCGCCGGCTTCGCCGCAAGCTGCATCCAAGAGGAGAAGGCATGGACGCCTGTGGAGTGGAAGCAGCGGTTTGGCCTGTATGACGGATCCGCATTTGGGGCGGCGCATACGCTCAGCCAGATGGGACCTTTCCGCCCGCCGAACTACAGCAGGCGCATCCGTGGGTTGTATTTCACCGGCGCCAGCACCACGCCGGGGACAGGATTGCCCATGGTCGTGCTGAGCGGAAAGCTCACGGCGCAGAGGATTCAAAGCCATGTACGTTGAGCGTTACGGGCAAGGGCCGCGGCGCGTTCTGGGGCTGCATGGCTGGAGCGGAGACCACCGGACCTTTGCGCCCCTTTTGCCCTACCTCCCCTCGGAGGTATCCTTGTTTGCGCCGGATTTGCCGGGTTGCGGGTGGAGTCCGGGGCCAAAAGAATGGCGGTTGGCGGCCGTGTCGGATGAGATCGCGGAGTTAGTGGAAGAACTGGCGGCGCCGGGCTTGACCCTGTTGGGAAATTGCAGCGGGGGACTGCTCGGCCTGTGCGCGGTGAAGAGCTTGCAGCAGCGCGGGCGGGCGCTGGACTGGGAACGAATTGTCTTGATTGATCCTCTCGCGTACTGGCCTTGGTACTTCCGCGTGTTTGTTTCCGAAACGATCGGCCGTTACGCCTATGCCTGTTCGTTTCAGAATCCGATCGGCAGGTGGCTGGTGAACGCATCGCTGTCGCGCCAGCGCAGGCGGGAAACCGATTTGACCGAAGGATTCGACTCGATTCCGGCGCACGTGACCTTGACCTATTTGCGGATCTTGAGAGAGATTCCCGGGCCGGAGGCATTCGGCGGGATTCAGACTCCGATCACGATCATTCATGGCGCGAAGACCTTTGCTTCCGTGCGCAAGTCGGCGGCCTTGTATCAACGCCTTTGGCCGCAGGCCGAGATTGCGGAATTGACTGGAGCCGGACACCTGCCGCTCACAGAGACTCCGGAAGCGGTGGTGCAGGTTCTGGTCGGGAGGCAGGCATGCCGGAGCGGCTGAGCGCGTTCGCGGAAACGCATGGGCCAGAGATTGAAGCGCGGCTTCGGTTGCTGTGTCCCAGATCCTCCCTGGCCGGGGCGGAGAAACTGAACGAGGCGCTGGACTATGCGGTATCCAGCGGCGGCAAGCGCGTCCGGCCTCTGTTGTGCCTTCTGGCCGCCGGGGTCTTCCGCACTCCGGCGGAGACGGCGCTTGAGATCGCCAGCGGGGTTGAGTTTCTGCATTTGAGTTCGGTGATCCTGGACGACCTGCCGGCGATGGACGACGCCAAGACGCGACGCCACCGGCCGGCGTTGCACGTGGCTTACGGAGAGTCGATGGCGATTCTCGCGGCCATGGCTCTATATGCGAAGGCGTTTGCGATCTTTGCTCCCTGGCCGGCGATTGTTAGCGAAGCGGCGCAGGCAACCGGCAGCAACGGGATGACCGGAGGCCAGGCGGCCGATCTGAACTGTGCCGGAGCCAGCCGGTTTGAGAAGACCACCGCTTTGATGCGCTTTGCGCTGACCGCCGGCGGGCTGGCGGGTCAAGCCAGCCCGGGGCAACTGGACGCATTGGCCCGCTTCGGGGGATTGACGGGCGAGGCGTACCAAATCTGTGACGACTTGCTGGACGCGCTGGGCAGCGAGCATTTGGCCGGCAAGACGGTTGGGCAGGACCTGCGACACGGCAGGAGCGTCTTCGCGCCCGGTTTCGGGATTGAGGAAGCCCGGCTGCGGATGCAAGGGCTGATCGAAGCGGCGGTGACGGCGTTGCGGGCCGGACTGCCGGTGTGCGGCGAGTTGGATGCGCTTTGTGAATTCGCCGAGGGCATCGTTGAGCGGGCAGCGGTTCTTGTGGAGAACACTCATGTGGATACTGGCGGTGGCGGCCGCGCTGCTGGCGCTGGTGGCGGCGAATATGGCTTGGTGGCCGCGGGTCCGGGGCCGGAGAGATAGCCTGGACGAAGAAGTGTCGGTGCTGATTCCGGCGCGCAATGAGCAAGACAAGCTTCCTGCGGTTCTGGATGCGCTGCTGGGGCAGCCGTGTGTCCGTGAGATCCTGATCTATGACGACCACTCCGAAGACTGCACACCCGAGGTAGTCGCACGCTACGCGGCCAAAGATCCCCGGGTCCGCCGGATCCCGCCGGCCCCTCTCCCGCAGGGCTGGTGCGGGAAGACCTTCGCTTGCTACACCCTGGCCGGGCATGCGCGGTCGCCCTGGCTGCTGTTTTTGGACGCGGACTCCATCCTCGCCGACGGCGCTTTGGGAGGCATCCTGGAGGAGGCAAGGCGGCGGGGGCTGACAATGCTTTCCTGCTGGCCGGGCCTGGAGATGAAGGGCTTCTGGGAAAAGCTGCTGATGCCGATGCTGAACTTTGTCGTGTTCACCCTGTATCCGGCGCCGCTGGCGCTGGCCCGCCCGTCCGACGCATCGCTGGGTTTGGCGCACGGAGCCCTGATCCTGGCCAGGCGGGATGCCTACGAGCGCGTGGGCGGCCACGCGGCCGTACGCGCGGAACTTTTTGAGGACACGGTGCTGGCGCGCGTTTGGCGCGAGCGCGGGGAGCGATCGCTTTGCCTGGACGGCCAGTGCGTCATCCGGACGCGGATGTACGAGGGCCTCGGCCAAATCTGGCGCGGTTTCCATAAGAACTTCTACCCGGCTTTCCGCTCCCCGGTGAGCTTCTGGCTGTTCCTGGCGCTGCACGGCATGGTGTTTCTTGGGCCTTTCCTGAGCCTGAACTGGCGAGCGGCGGGTTGTGTGCTGGCGATGAGGGTCTTGTTGGCGGTGCGGTTCAGGCACCCATTGTGGAGTTGCGCGCTTCACCCGGCGGCCGAGACCTTTCTGCTGGTTCTCGGCCTCTCCAGTTGGTGGCGCGCGCGGCATGGGGGTATCGAGTGGAAGGGAAGGAGGTACGCCAGAAGGTGAAAGCCATCGTTGCCGGGGGCGGGCTGGGTGGGTTAGCGGCCGCTCTGCGCCTCCGCGCCGCGGGCTGGGAGGTGACGGTTTGCGACAACGGGCCAACGCCGGGCGGCAAGATGAACCGCTGGAGCGCGGGCGGATTTGTCTTCGACACCGGACCTACGCTGCTGACCATGCCCCACGTTCTGAGCCGTCTGTTCGCTGCGCTGGGGGAACGGATCGAGGATCACTTGGAGTTGGAGCCACTCGATCCGCACGCGGAGTACATTTACCCGGATGGCAGCCGCATTAGGGTCCCTGCCCGGGTGGAGGACTGGCTGGCGGCCGTGCGCGAGATCGCCCCGGCGGATGCGGAAGGAGTCGGGTGGCTGCACGAACTCGGCGAGCGCATCTACCGCCTTTCCGAAGGGACATTCTTCCTCAACCATCCGCTGCTGCCGTTTGGCCCCCCAGCGGCGGGCTCTCTCCGGCATTTCCCGTTGCGGCACGCCTGGGGGAATTACGCGAGAACCGTGGCGCGGTTCGTTAAGGATCATCGCCTCCGCCGCATCTACAACCGCTATCCGACCTACGTTGGGTCCTCTCCCTACCGCTGCCCGGCGACTCTGCTGGTGATCCCCTACATCGAGCACACCTTCGGCGCTTGGCGCGTGAAGGGCGGCATGTACCGCATCGTGGGGGCGTTGCTGAGGCTGGCGAAAGAGAGGGGCGTGGAAGTGATGGCTGGCGCAGCGGTTGCGGAAATCGAGGGCGGCGGGGAGAGAGTGACTGGGGTGCGATTAGAGGATGGGCGCCGGATCGAATCCGCCGTGGTGGTTTTCAACGGCGACTCGGCCAGCCTGGAGCAAATGCTGGACGGGAAAGAGCGCTTCAAGCCCGAGAGCCGATCGTTGTCCGGTGTGATTTTGCTGGCAGGCTTGCGCACGGCGCTGTCCGGCTGGAACGCGCATACGGTCGTGTTCTCGGCGGACTACGAGCGGGAATTCGCGGACCTGTTCGAGCGCAGCATGTTCCCGGAAGATCCGACGGTTTATGTCTATGCGCCGCGCGACGAGGCCATGGCGCCCTCCGGCGCTCAGTCCGTTTTTTTGATGGCGAACGCTCCGGGTGACGGGCGGATGGCGTGGGATGAAGCGGCGGCGCGAGAGGCCTCGCAGCGGATGCTGGAACGCATACGCCGCAGCGGCCTGGCGGTTCTGGCGGACTCGCTCGAGGTCTTCGACGTCTGGCACCCCGGCCGGTTCGAGAAGAGGTTTCTGACCCCAGGCGGATCGATCTACGGCGAGAATTCCCACGGCTGGCGGCGGGCGTTCCTCCGCGCTCCCAACCGCGTTCGAGGCATACGCGGGTTATACTGCACGGGCGGAAGCTATCATCCGGGCGGCGGCGTGCCCATGGTCCTGATCTCCGCGGAGATCACGGTGCGGCTCATCCTGAGGGATTGGGGAGGCAGAGCGTGAAAAGGCGTGTGCTGATTTACTCGCTGATTTGCTTGTACAGCCTGCTGTGGGGCGGTGGGGTAAGCGCTCACTTCTTCTGGCAGCGAACCCCGCCGGGCGCGCAGTGGACCGCGCCGGCCTTTCTGGCTTGCGCCGCGGCCCTCGTTTTGCTCGGCACCTCCAGCGGCAGGCTGTGGCTGGCGGCGGCGGGCGGGGGCGGATTCCTGGCGGAGGTAGGCGGCGTGCAGGTGGCTCTGTTGTTCGGTCCTTACTCCTACAGCGGCGTTTTGCAGCCGCAACTGGCCGGGGTTCCGGTGGTGATGGCGTGCGCCTGGGTGATCCTGCTGGCCTACGTGAAGAACCGGCTGGCCTTGCTTGAGATGAACCAATGGGTGGCGGTCGTGGCCGGCGCGGTGTGGATGACGGCCATCGATCTGCTGATCGACCCGGTGGCGACGTTGGGGCTGGGATACTGGGTTTGGCACGCGCCGGGGCCATATTATGGAGTACCGTTTTCCAACTTTACGGGGTGGCTGGTGGTGAGCGCCGTGCTTCTCGCGGCAGGATGGAACGTGCGGGTGGAGGGCCCGGGCCCGCGGTGGGTGGGGCTGAGCGTGATCGTGTTTTTCGGATTGCTGGCGGCGGCGCACCGGCTGTGGTGGCCGGCGGCCGTGGCGTGCGCGCTGTGCGGTTGGGACGCCTGGCTGGCGCGGTCACGGCGGGAGGGGCCGCCGGAGTGTCCGGCTGAGACAGGGACGGCGGAAAAGAGTGAAACTTAATTCGAGGAGAGATCCAAGATGGGCGCGTTGGTGCGTTGTCTGGCAGTAGTGCTGGCGATGGCCGCCGTATCGTGCGGCGGGAGGGAGGAACGGCGGGCGGTGAAACTGGACGATCTTGCGCCGAAGTTGGAGGCGGAGTTGGTGTCGCGCTACGGCGAGGGGCAGCGGCCGCGGATACAGCGGGGCTTGAAACAGGTGGCCGCGTTCTGGAGAGAGTCCGATGGAGACCGGGCGGCGTTTGAGGAGTTCGTGCGCCGGAATTTCTACGGGGAGAAAGCGGCCCTGGATGCGCTGTTTGAGCGGACGCAGGCTTTGTTTGAAAAGCTGGACGGCCACATGAACGAGATCCAGGTGGCCTTCCGGCGCCAACTGGACTTGGATCTGGGCCCGGTGCTGCCCTTTGATGAGATCTTCGCCGGATACGATCCGGCGGCCCACATCACGGATGATCTGTTCAACAACAAGCTGGCGTTCACGGTCCTGCTGAACTTTCCGCTCACCACACTGGAGGAGCGCTTGAAGGAAGGTCCAGGCTGGACCCGGCGGCAGTGGGCCGAGGCGCGGCTGGCGCAGCGGTTCCGGAGGCGCGTTCCGGCGGATGTGAACCTGGAGATCGCGCAGGCGACTGCGCGCTCGGAGCAATACATCGCCGAGTACAACCTTTGGATGCACCACGTGTTGGACAGTGAGGGCAGGAGATTGTTCCCGCCCAAGATGCGCCTGCTGTCGCACTGGAATCTGCGGGACCAGATCAAGGCGGAGTACGCAGAGAAGGACGGGCTGCCGCGGCAGCGGCTGATTGCCCAGGTCATGGAGCACATCGTGCGGCAGACGATTCCCAAGGCGGTGATCAACAACCCGCGTCTGGACTGGGTCCCGGCCTCGAACGAGGTGCGCGCTTCCGAGGTGAAGGATTATGACCTACCGGCGGAGGGCGCTCCGGAGGCTTCGAACGCGCCGGAACCCGATACGCGTTATGAGATGCTGCTGGGCAACTTCCGGGCCCTGAAACGAGTGGATCCCTACTCGCCTTCGGCGCCGACTCACATTGCGAGGATGTTTGACGAAGTGCGCGAGCTGCCCGAAGCCCGGGTCCGGCAGATGTTCGAGCAGGCGCTGTCGTCGCCGCTGTTGGCGAAGGTGGCGGCGATCATCGAGCGGCGGCTGGGACGGCCCCTGGAGCCGTTCGACATCTGGTACAACGGCTTCCGCCCGCGCGGCAAATACACGGAAGCGCAGCTTGACGAGATCACCCGCAAACGCTACCCCACGGCGGAAGCGTTCCGGAAGGATATACCGCGAATGCTCCAGTTGCTGGGCTTTAGTCCGGAAAGGGCCCGCTATCTCACCGAGAACATTGCGGTGGAGCCGGCGCGCGGTTCCGGGCATGCTTGGGGCGCGCAGATGCGGGAAGCTCCGGCGCGTCTGCGCACGCGGGTGCCTCCGGGCGGGATGGATTACAAGGGCTTTAATATCGCCGTGCACGAGTTGGGGCACAACGTCGAGCAGACATTCTCGCTGAAGGACGTCGACCACTGGTCCCTGGCGGGAGTTCCGAACACCGCTTTCACCGAGGCGGTGGCCTTCGTTTTCCAAGCCAACGACTTGGCCTTGCTCGGATTGGAGAAAGAGACTCCGGATGCAGTGGCCTTGAAGACCCTGAACGACTACTGGGCCACTTGCGAAATCGCCGCCGTCGCGCTGGTGGACATGGACGTGTGGCGCTGGATGTACGAGCATCCGAACGCCACGCCGCGGGAGCTGAAGGAAGCGGTGTTGCGGATCGCGGCGGAAGTGTGGAACCGGTATTATGCGCCGGTGTTCAAGCAAAAGGACGTGGTGCTGCTGGCGGTGTACTCGCACATGATCCAGTCGAATCTTTACTTGCCGGACTACCCCATCGGCCATCTGATTGCGCACCAGTTGGATGAACACATGCGCAAGGTAGGCAAGATCGGCCCGGAGATCGAACGGGTGACCCGTCAGGGAGACATCTCGCCGGACCTGTGGATGCAAGGCGCCACCGGCGCGCCGGTCGGGGCTGAGGCCCTGCTGTCCGCGGCCGAGCGGGCGCTCAAGGGCATCGAAGGCGCAGCCGGGCGATAGGCGGCCGCACGACCGGAGCCTTGGCGTGCAGTGCCAGGCGGGTCACGGCTCCTGGAAGCGGTCATCGGCCAGCGCATCCCGCCGGCTGCGCCGGTCCAGCCAGCCGCAGCGGCGCACCGGATAGTGGTCAAACAAGGGCGCGTAAGGCTTGATGTCGAGGAGCGGCGTGCCGTCCAAGATGTCAATTTCAGCGACGCGCAGGAGAGCGCCCTCGACCGACAGGAGCTTCACCGCGGACATGCCGATGGGGTTAGGCCGGGAGGGCGCCCGCGTAGCGAATACGCCGCGCAGATCTGAATCCATGTAGGGCCGCACTACCAGCTCCGCCGGCGCAGCACGGTGGAACCAGTAGATCAACCAGATCCGCTCAAACTCCTCCAGGTCCTTCAGTCCCGCCGCATACTCCGCGAAAACCTCCACCGTGCCTTCTGCGCCTTGGGCCATCGAAGGCTGCAAGGGCGTACCGGCAGCTTGCCGGAAGGGAGTTCGGATTACGCCAATTGGCTTTATGTGCATGGAGCCGTCCTCCGGAGACCGCTTAGTGCGATTCTTTGCAACTTTCAGTCTGACGCGCGGGCTTGGCGAGGCAATCGTCGCCCGGGCGCGGGCCCCGGCAATCCGCGGGCGGGACGTCACAGTCAGGCTGGACTGCTGGAGCCTCACCCCGCACGGAGGATCTCGGCCAGCGCTTCTGGGTCCACGTTGCCGCCGGAGAGGATCACGGCGACCGAAGAGATCTCCGGCGGCAGTTTGCGGTGAAGCACCGCCGCGGCAGCCGCCGCTCCGCTCGGCTCCACGAGGATTTTCAGGTGAAGCAGAAGGAAGCGCATTGCGGCGCGGATCTCCGCTTCGCTCACCAGCAGAATCTCTTCCACATTTTGCTGGAGGATGGGAAACGTGATCTCTCCGGGCTGGGTGGCCCGCAGGCCATCGGCAATGGTGGCGGGAGGCGGGATTGTAATGCGGCGTCCGGCCTTCAACGAAAGGTACGTATCATTGGCCAGCTCCGGTTCGGCGCCGAAGATGCGGATGCGCGGCCAGAGCGCCTTGGCTGCGATGGAACACCCGGACAGCAGCCCTCCTCCGCCGACGGGGGCGATCAGGGCTTGAGGCGGCTCGTCCACTTGCCCGGCGAGTTCGAGTGCGGCGGTTCCCTGGCCCGCGATGGTCCAGGGATGATCGAAAGGGGGCAGGACGACGGCTCCGGTTTCGGCGGCGATTCGGCGGCCGATGGCTTCGCGGTCTTCTTTGAGCCGGTCGTAGAAGCGGATTTCGGCGCCCTGTGCGCGGGTGGCCTCGAGCTTGGAGCGGGGCGCATCCGCGGGCATGACGATGGTGGCGCGGACGCCTTGCAGTCTTGCCGCCAGGGCTACGGCCTGGGCGTGGTTGCCCGAAGAAAACGTGACCACGCCGCGGGCGCGCTGCTCGGGCGTCATCGACAAGAGGAAATTCATTGCGCCGCGGATCTTGAAAGCGCCCATGCGCTGAAGGTTTTCGCACTTGAAGAAGGCACGCGTCGCCGCGGCCTCGTCAAAGCCGCGCGAGGTCAGGACCGGGGTGCGGTGGACGAACGGCTGAATGCGTTGGGCGGCGGCTTGCACTTCGGCGAAGGTCGGCGCGTTGGGCACGGGCACGATTGTAGCGCCTGCGGCGCGGCGGATGCTATGGTGGTCGTTGCGGGCGGTTAGCTCAGATGGTCAGAGCGCCTGCCTTACAAGCACAAAGTAAGCCACTTGCAAGTCCTAGTAAAGCAAGCACAAACCATTACGTAGCTTCAGCTTACGGGAATTTGTTTTTTACCGCTGTTTACCGGACTTTCTCCTGTTTTTTATTCCTGATGGCCAAAGAAGCGGCCAAAGTGGACGAGGTTCATAGGGTGGATGCCGCGGCCAAAAGCCGCGAGACGGCGGGGTGCACAAAAAAGTTGCAACCGTACTGCTAAAATCCCCCACGCGGCGGACAACGAGGGCAGGCAAAAAAAAACTTTACCCATACCTGTAAAATCCCCCACTTCGAACGCCTAATATGATGAGGGCGGTAGATGCGGAGCGGCGGACAACGAGGGCAGGCAAAAAAAAACTTTACCCATACCTGTAAAATCCCCCACTTCTATCGCCCAATATAATGAAGGCGGTAAGTGCGGGTGACGTGGGGCTGACTGGCAGCCCCACCGACCGACGGGGCGGCCGTTAATCCATTCCCCGCAGTTGTCAGCGGGTATCGTGTCTTCAAATCAGGTAATCTTATGGGCCGATCGGCCCGTTTTGATTTCAACTGGACTTAAACCACAACAGGACCGCACTTGCGGCGGAAGGGGGTTACTGATGGAAAGTTTGATCAATGAATACAGGGCCGCCGAATTGCTGGGGCTTAGCGTTTCGACGTTGCGAAATTGGAGGTTTTCCCGCAAAGGACCACGCTTTTTCAGGTTGGGGAATCGGAGCATTCGCTACGACCCTAGCGACCTGCGGGCATTTGCGCAGCCTGTGGAACCGAGGCAGCAGGAACTCGCGGTGCTAGGCGCATGAGCGCGACCGAAATCGCCCGAGCGGTTGGCCTGCGCAAGACCGGGGCGAACTGTTGGCGCGGACCCTGTCCGCTCTGCGGCGGCCGGAGACGCTTCCAGATCCGCGAGGGGCGCAGCGGGCCGCTGGTGTGGTGCTGGGCGCGCTGCAACCCTGCCGACCTCTTGGCCGAGCTACGCCGCCGGGGCCTGCTGCCCGAGCGGGAGAGGCCGGAACTATCGCCGGCCGAGCGCCGGGCCTGGGCGGAGCACAGACGCCGCGACGAGCGCGACCTCGAGGCCGGCCGGCAATTCCGGGCTGCGGCGGATTTGCTCATTGATGAGCTATTGGAGACCTTACCGGTCTCCGACCTGAGCCGCGGGCCGCTTACGGCGATGAAGGCCGCCATGCGGACCGACGCTGGCCTGCTGGCCGAATACCGCGACTGGCGCGAGCGCGAGCCGGAGTTGACGGCTGCGCTGGTGGCGGCCGGCCGGAACCGCGGGGCGCGGCTGGAAATGATGTTACAACATTACTTACTCGGAGGTGCCAAAAATGCCGCTTGAAGTCGAGGAAGCTGTCCAAGATCCTACCTTGGCCGCGCTACGGGCCGCCGTACCGAAGCCGGGTTTTGAGGTGCGGGCCGATGGGACTTACGCCCTACACTTTCCTGAGGCTGGAGTGTCCCTATACCTCGACCGCCTGCGCCGGGAGCGCGGATCTTTAATCGGCGAGTTGGCTGTCGAGTCTGTGGCGCGGGGCGCGAGGACGGTTAGAGGTTCAACCGTAAGTGCAGGCGACTTGAACCTCTCAAGCGTCCAAGCACGGGCCGCGCGGGCTAAGCTATTGGCCGCCCGCGCGCCGATCCGGGGCTTCGATTGGCTGGGCGCGGTGGAGCAACTTGCGATCCATGTCTTCGAGGCCGAGCGGGAGGGTGCGCCGGCGGTGGACCTCCGCGAGGTTCCCCTGCCGGCCGAAGAGCGGTTCCACCATGTTCTAGGCTTGGCGCTGCCGCAGAAATCGCCGGCAATTCTGTTCGGCGACGGTGGCACCCTAAAGTCCTACTTCGCGTTGTACATTGCCGGCACACTGGCGCGGCGGGGAATAGCGACCGGCTATCTCGACTGGGAGTTGGACGGGCCGACCCACCGGGAGCGCCTGAGACGGCTGTTCGGGGCGGATGAGCCGCGGGTGATCTACCTCCGCTGTGATCGGCCGCTGGTTTACGACGTGGACCGCATCCGCCGCATTGTAGCCGCCGAGCGGCTGCAATATCTCATATTCGATTCGGTGGGCTTTGGCTGCGACGGGCCGCCCGAAGAGGCCGGAGTCGCGTTGGGGTACTTCCGGGCGGATCGACAGATCGGCATCGGCGGCTTGCACATCGCGCATTGCAGCAAACAGGCCGACTCGGACAAGCGGCCGTTCGGTTCCATCTACTGGCACAATTCCGCCCGGGCGACCTGGCACGTCAAACCCGCGAACGAGAACTTCGCAGACGGAAGCACACAAGATCTCATGGTGACCCCGCGCAAGGCAAACTTAGGACCCCAGCAGACACCCATCGGCTTGACCGTTTCATTCACCTCAACCTCGACGGAGATTAAGCGGTTTTCGCTTCAGGACGTACCGGAATTCGCCGAAAAACTGCCTGTGACACTCCGAATTGCCGGCTTGCTGCGCGGCGGCGCAATGTCTGTGACAGAGATAGCCGCGGAGTTGAACGTTCCGACCAATACCGTTGTCCAAGCGGTGAACCGCTCCCTGCGTAAGGGCAAATATTTCATAGAGTTAGGGGGTACGGGTTCCGGCCGAATAATTGGCCTGCTAGCCCGTGACAACTGTCATGACGCGCCGTGACAGTCGTCATGTGACATATGACATGACAGTGGGGGGTATATCTATACCCCACTGTCATGTGTCACAACGTATGTCACGAGGTGGGGTAGGGATATGATCGGTGGGGTTGACCGGTTCGAGACCTTTGAGCGCAATCGCGCCGTAGATCACTTGCTCTCAGGTACCGCTGCCAGTCTGTGGTTTGACCCAGCAACCGGGCGGTTGTCCATCTTGGCGAGCAAGGCTGATGCCGACGAATTGATCGGGCGGCGGCGAGGGGGCGGCGGCCTAGAGTTTGTGTGCTTAGTTGCAGATTTGCCCATTGTAGACGCTATAAGCACGCTGAACCACCGGGGGGCTACTCAGGGTATCCCCGGCCGCCCGCGATGCAATAGCGGGGCTGCCAGAGGGCTTCCTGGCGATCCTACAGAGCGGCGGCGATGACGGCGATGGGATGGGGGTAAGCAGGTTTTACATGAAGCCGGCGTAGACCACGCGCCGGCCGCCGGCCGCAGAAAAATAATTGAGAAACATAATGCGGAGGGGTTCTGATATGAGGAAAACCAAGCCGAAACCGCCCAAGGGCGCGGTGGAGCTGGAGCGCTGGTTGGGCGACCAGTTCACGCCGGACGACCTTGAGGCCGTTCAACCGCTGGTTGACCTACTGATCCGCACCCGGCGTCGCCTGGACGACTTGGACCGGGACATTGCGACCGCCCGCGGGGCGGACAGGGCGCGGTTGATTCGCCTCGAAACCCAGCTTTTGGGGCGGTTTACTAGCATCTGGCGCACCTTAGGCTTAGATGCCGACGATTCGCCGTATCGGGGGCCCGGCCGGCCATCGAGCTACGACGTGGAAGAGTAAGCATGAGCCAGCTTCGAACCAAGAAGCGAATTCGCGACCGGCGGCTCGCGCTGGATCACGCCTTGTGCGCCACCTCGCCGGCCGAAGAGGCCTGGCTGGCCAAGCGGCAAGCGTTCATTCGCGGCCTGCCGGACATGGGGCCGCAGGAGGCTCTGCATTACCTCGAAGATCCGCGGCGCCTGGAGCGGCTGGTTGACTTTCACCGATTGAAGCGGGCCGTGTTGAGCGCGCCGGGCGGGCTTGAAATTTGGCACGCCTTCGGCGCCGCCTGGCTTGCCCACTACGGGAACGGCCGCCTGCCCGAGGACTGGTGGCAAGGCTGGCCGGAGGATCTGAGGGTTTGGCGCGGATGATGTTACTGGATCTGAGTCTGTGGCTGTGGTGGTTCGGCGCGGTTAGGCCGAACCCAAAGCGAAGCAACCTGGTGCGGCCAGAAAACCGCACTATGGGCGTTGCCTTCGAAAGGCGCATATTAACAATACCACCAAACGAGGAACTTCATGGAGAACGGGTTAGAACATAACAACGAGCAGGCAACTGACCTCGCTGCTGAGCTAAAGGCGATTCACAAAGCGTTGTTGATTTTAGAGAGCAGACTGGACGAGCTGGAATCGCGCACCAACGCACTTAGCGCGCTGATCCAGACGCAGGCAAGCGACGGAACGGTAATTGCGGAAGGCTTCGCGCAACTATCCAAGATTGTCGAGGGGCATCACACGCTCTTGCAGAGCATCGCGCTGGCGCTGCCGGCGGGCAAGACGCCGACAACGCTGCAATAACGAGTTTCTCTGCGCCCGCCCGGGGGCGCAAGTTGCAATTCGCACTCCGAGGTAAGCCGGCAACGGGCTGAGACCACTTACCGCGGAGCCGCACCACGGCCAGTAAGCCGGGGCTTGAGCTACCACTTACTACGGGACATCCACTAACTAGGAGATACGATGACTTACGAGAGTGTCGAGAACGTTTTGGCCGAGGTGCGGAGCGCCGTAGGCCAGTTTGTCACCCATCAGAAGGGCCGCATCGACCGCATCGAGCGCTGGATCGAGGGCATCGAGGCCGAGCAAGCGCGGCGGAGCTTGCCCATCGGCAGCGGCGGGGCGCGGACCCTGGCCGAGCACCTCTTCAACCACCCGGAGTTCAAGGCCTACACTCAACACAACGCGCGGGGTAAGATCCTGCTGCAATTCGACGCCAAGGCCGTAACTAACTTGGGCTACGGTACTGCGGGCGTGCTTCCCACTTACCGCGTTCCCGAAATCGTGAAGCCGCCGCAGCCCAAGATGCGGGTGCGCGACCTGCTGCGGCGCTACGAGATTACGACCGGCGCAATCGAATTCGTGCGAGAAAACGTGTTCACGAATGCGGCCTCGCCGCAG
>Ga0209381_1001345_pt1 | contig 41071 bp, 35 predicted proteins | sample DewCreD2012metaG_FD_184111 | JGI IMG/M metagenome (GOLD analysis project Ga0209381, IMG submission 184111) | Hot spring sediment bacterial and archeal communities from British Columbia, Canada, to study Microbial Dark Matter (Phase II) - Dewar... ... | reverse complement strand
TGTTTGTTATTACTTCTTGGGCTTTTGATTCATCATTATTTCGTATAGCTTGTGCCAAAGCAGCAATCCCACTATCTGCACTAAATCTAAATGTCTTATTTAATATGACAATAGCGTCCCGCATTGGATGCGGCTTTTTATGGTTTTCCTTAATGGCGCAATTGCAGTATTGCAACAATTTCTTCCCGTTGTCAGAATATGAGTATTCCGATACACCCCAGCACACATCACCAAAAAAGGCACCCGCCTCAACTGATGACAACTGGTCCTTATCACCAACAAGAATAAGGCGGGCATTGCTTTTCAGCGCTTTCATTAACTTTGCCATAAGTGGAATGTCCACCATGGAACACTCATCAACAATTACCACATCATACGGCAAAGGATTTTGTTCATTATAATAAAATTCCAGTTGGCCTTTCTGATAGCCAAGCAGTCGATGAATGGTAAAAGCCTCGGAAGGAAAATTCAATGGATTTTCTGCCACATAAGTTTCTTTAAAATGAGCTATCGCCTGCATTAAACGCGATGCCGCTTTACCGGTTGGTGCACACAGTGCAATGGAACAATCTTGATTATTGCGTAACAGTTGATACACTATTGCTGCAATTACTGTGGTTTTGCCTGTTCCTGGCCCACCTGAAATAACACAAACATCATGAGTTGATGCTGTCAGTTGTGCCAGTACCTGTTCATTGGAAAATCTGATCCCCCTAACTTGCAGCTCATCAATGGTTTTACTGCATGAAGCAATCAAGCTATTTTCTATAACATGTTGTAAAATATTTTCAAAAAAACGCAAAATAATACTTTCATAATTCCAGTAACGATATAGGTAACAGTTTCCGTTTATATAAACAAGCGGCTTACATTGATCCGTATTTTTTGCAACGGCATTACACTCCAGTAAATATTTTTCCAACGTCTTTTCATCCGGGAATTCTATATCATCTACATTAATGTTTTCATCATAAATAATTTGGCGCAATGTTTTATTGGCGATAGTTCCCAATGAAAGGCAGCTATGCCCACTAGCAGTCATATAGCTTACACAAAATACTATAGCTTTCAGAACATCATCATGACAATTATATTTGCTGCAGATGAAGTCTGCAAAGTGATGGTGGATGGTTTTAGTTTGAGATAGCACATTCATATCGTTACCCCACCCAACAGTTTATCCAGCTTACTGATTAATACAGCATCAGGCTTATCATAAAAAATTCCGTATTCGCATCCATGTGCAGCATCAACTCCCCGGACAAATATGTACAACACACCACCAAAATGTTTTTCATAGCTATACGATTTGCCCAGCATCAAGTGCAAATACCTGTGGATAGCAACCGTATAAATTGTATATTGCAGAAAATATAGATGTGAAGCAATTGCATTTTGTAACAAGCTGCGATGATAATCCTCCAGGGATGTGCCAAGCAGGTTTGACTTCCAGTCAACAATGTAGTAGGCGTTATCAAGTTCAAATACCATATCAATGTAACCATGCATAAAACCGCTAATATCAGCAAATGATAGCTGTTCTAAAGCTGATGCATATTTCATGGTAAAAAGGCTGTGTTCGTTGAAAAGCTGCACCAATCGTTTGCTGTCAAGTTTTTCCACCGGATAATAGAATTCTAATTCATGGCGCCGTTTGTTAGTAGGGATGCTGGATAATGAAACAAAATTTGTTTGTAAGGGAACCTTTAACACGTTATGAACCATAGTAGTTACTATATCAGTCCATACACTATTAATGTTGAATCTTTTCAATGAATCACTAACGGCCTGTGATATTGCTTTAGTATCTGCATCAAAATCAATTGTTTCAAAAATCTTGTGGATGCATAAACCGGGAATGCTTCCGGCAGGAAATGTAAAAATAGATTGCTCTTTTGCTTCTTCTTTAATAATAACAGGAACCTGCACCTCATCACTTTTTTCATCCTCACGCCTGTATGACAGCGACGTATAGCTTGTCAGCTGCCAGCCAGGTTCTAATGGTTTTACCAGCTTTTTGATATGGTGCGGCTGGTGATATATTGGCTGGATAGTTTCCTGAGAAAGTAATATCTTATCGTGAATGGGCTTAACACTGATGACGCCACCTGATTCGTCTTCAATTAGTTTAAGATCATTCAACAACTCATCAGTTGAACGATCAATGCCTTCAATAAAATTTTTTATTGTGGTATTATCATAATGGAAAAGATAGCGTAACGCTGATGTTTTTGTTGTATTGATGTTCCCCCATCCAATATAACACCTGAACTTTGCACGTGTTATTGCAACATAGGCAATTCGCAGGGATTCAGCTAGCAGTTCACATTTTGCAATAAATTCAAATGCTTCATAATCATTATCAGGAAACAACAAAGCTTTTTCCTCAACTTTGTTCTTGCTAAATTGAAACGATACATGAGTTTTATAGTTATTATCTGCACTATCATGAAAAACAAATATTTCATCTAATGAAGAAACATTAAAAAGATACGGGCAAAAAACTACCGGATATTCAAGCCCTTTACTTGCATGTATGGTAACAATCTTGACAGCATTGGCATCTGATTCAAGGCGCAATTCCTGCTCTTTGGCCTCCGCTTCTACGTACATGGCTTTTTTCAACCACTCAACCAGCGCCACCGGATCTAATTTTTTCTGACACTCAGTATCGGCAAGTATTTCAGCACAGTGCAGTATATTGGTTATCACCCTTTCGCCATCATTGTATTGTAAAATTCTTTTTGCAACTGTATCATCGTTTTTCTTTTTTACTATCGCATCATCATGAAGAAGCCGCTGCAACATGACAATAAAGCCTTTCAACTTCCAGACGTCTAGGTATGCAGCACATTGCATCTTGATAGTATCTAATAAGCCCTGTTGCTCCATCTGCATAATATCATATCCACAATACCCAAACAGGCTGGTGGCCAGTGCCCGCTTTATAGCTGCTGTTGAAGACGGATTGATAATGGCTTCAAGAACATGTAAAAGTTCCCATACTTCAGGTGTAGTGAATACTGACTGCCTGCTATATAAAACACTATTAATGCCACATTGCCGTAAAACATCCTGTACTAATTCTGCTTCATGGTGTTTCCGCACTAAAATGGCTATATCACTGTATTGTAATGCTTTCCCATTAATCACATATGAACCATTGACAATCTTCTGGATTTCACGGGCAATATTTCTGGCAATTATCTTACGTGCTATTCCAACAGATATATTTTTATCATTGATGTCATCTTGCTTGATAAACCATATTTGCAATGCGTCTTTACCAAAACATGAATCCTGTATTTGCGATTCAACAGGATGATACTGTATTTCATTAAACACAAAAGGGTTATTAATACGGCTAAAAATATAATTTATAGCATGAGATAATGCCGGGGTTGATCTGAAACTTTTTGTTAAAGTATATATGTTATCAGCACTTGCACGCGCTTTGATGTACGCAAACACATCAGCCCCTCTGAAGCTGTATATAGCCTGCTTGGGGTCGCCAATGATGTACAGTATATAGCCTTTCTTTTTAAATATAGTTGTAAATATACTGTACTGCAACGGGTCAGTATCTTGAAATTCATCAATAAGTGCTGCCTTAAAACGCTCACGTACCCGTATAGCCAATTTGCTGTCAGTACCCTGCTTTAACGCTTTATGCATATCTTTCAGGATATCCCTGAATGAAATAATATTCCAGCGATCCCTGTACCGTGAATACTGTGTTTCACTATACAATATAAATTCACGATACGCAGCAATTACCTGTATCTTTATATGTATAATAGTATTCCTGCATTCATCAAGAAGCGTAAAAAATTCATGCCATGTATAGTGCTTTTCACCTTTGTTATATCCACCTTTCAGTTTAGATAATAAACCTGAAAGTGAGAATTTATTTAAATTTTTATTTATATCATCCTGCAATGCAGAATACACTGAGAGTATCTGTATAGTTTGCTGTAACGTATAGATGTCATCTTCATTATATGATTTCTTATTGAGCACGCCATCCGCTAAGGCTTTGCAATAATTATCCTTTATAGAGCCAAACTCAGCATTAAACTTTTCCCGTATTGTTTTTATTTGTTTGGTAAGTGTATCTACCTGTTGTTGTAATCTTTTAGGTTCAAACGTTATATCAGGCAGGATTGCAATATCAGGATCATCAGGCAGTTTGTGCAAAAGCTTCATGAACCAGCTTACAAAGTCCTCATTTTTTTGAAAAAACAAGGCAACAAACTCTTCGCCAAGCGGAGCAATTGTTGTATAATAAAAATCCTCAACTACTCTACGCAAATACGGGCTTTCGTCTTCAACAAGCTGGCTTCCAAAAAGCGAACGGCTTTCAAATGCAAATTCATTTAATGTGCGGCTACAAAAGCTGTGAATGGTATATATGTGTGCTTTGTCAATTTCACTCAATGCCAATTGAAGTTTATCTTTTATTTGTTTGCGATAGTTACCGGAATCCGCTTTTTTATTCAAATATTCATACAACTCCTTGTATTTTTCTATAACTTCATTGCTACACTTACCCTCTACCATATCGTATGCTATTTTTATAATGGTACGAATACGCGAACGCAACTCCTCAGTTGCTGCATTAGTGAATGTAACAACAAGAATATTATCAATACTAAATTCTTTCTCAATAATCAGCCTCAGGTACAGATGGCTTATGGTATAGGTTTTGCCTGTACCCGCACTTGCTTCAATGCAATTAATGCCATCTAAAGAATATTCAGAAAAATTGCTTACAGGGTGTACCTTTGTCATTGTTGTACTTCCCATTCCTGTATCATACTAAATACTTCTGTTGCGATATCTTTAAATTCAGCAAAAAGGGTTTCATCATCAAAAATATTTACCTTATATAATGCCCGTTTTACATGAGGATCAGAATATTCTGGGATATTGTAGTCACTATCTCCATAAAATATTTTTTCCAGATCATACACTATATACTTTTTATTTTTCTTTTGACTGTGCATGAGTTCATAATACTTATATGATGTTTCAGGGAAAAATGGAATAATCCGCCTTTTGCCTTCATTGAACAAATGTAAAAATTTATCTAAATACGTTTTTGCTCTTTCACTAGGAATGTTTGTATATGCTAATGGTTGTGGTTTATCTTTTGTTAGTACATACGTTGTAACACCAAACTCTCCTGTAGCACAAACAAATATATGCCATAAAAACGCCTTCATCCTGTCTTTTGCTTTTAATTCAGCATACCTGTAAAAAACCTGTTTTTCCCCATACAGTGTTGGTGTGCCTGTTACTGTTATGCCATCATGTCCCGTATAAGTTAATTCATAACTGTGCTTTTCTCCCATACAATACTTTTTAACATTTTCAACAAAACCCGCAACATTTGCATCTGCATTTTTAACTATAACATCACCCAAAATGCCATCAGGTATTACACCCTCTTTCTTCTTTACATACATAAATTGTTGTATATCATTGTTAGCAATGCGCCAGGCAACTATCTCATTATTTAATGCATATTCATCCAATCCACCTGCTATACTCAAAAGCTCATTGCTATCTAACTCTATTACGTTATCACGCAAATAGATGCCCAAGACCCTTGTAATAAAGTAACGGGCTGGATTATTAAAAAATTGTATGAGTTCATCCATGGTTATGGCAGTGTTATGTTTTTGAAACTCAACTGGTTGTGTAATAAGTGGCTGATAATCCTGTTTTTGGCCATATAACGCTTTGCTTTCATCCAGCCACCTTTTTGAGTAGGAAATATATTTCCTGTTATCCTGAAAATATGCCGGATGGAAGTGATGCAGATGATGTTGTGTAACAATACAATCTCGTATAGATTGGGATTGGTCATGCACATAAAATCCGTTCTCAATATATTCCAGCAATTCATTCACCACTATGGATGGCTCTTTGCTGCTTAAATCAATGGGGCTCTGGCCCTGATAGCTTATAAAAAGATACTCTTTTGCTGAAATTATGCTTTCCAGAAATAAATAGCGGTCATCATTGCGCTTTGAACGGATGCAGCGTGGCAATTTGACTTTATCTTTTTCATGCGGCAATGCATCGTTATATTTTTCATTGCGCAATATATCAAAGCTTATATTCTCATCAAGCCGTGGGAACTGTCCATCATTCATCCCCAAAAGGCATACAACCTTAAAGGGAATACTTCGCATAGGCAAAAGCTGGCAAAAGGTAATGCCTTTACTTAAAAAATTGCTGCTGGCCCTTTGCTCAGAAAGGAAATCCTCAATCCAGGCTTTTATCACCAGAAATTCTATATTATCATTAAGCTTATTGTCATTAACTATCGCCCCTAATGATACAAACAAATTCTGGATATTTTCATAATCATGAGAATTATTTTCCACATCAAGCATGGTGTTTATGAGATTGTTACAATATTCAATCCAGCCTGCAAGTTTCTTTGGCTTTTGCGCTTCATCAAAAAAACAGAACAATGTTTCCAAAAAATTTATACAACAGCTCAGCACAACAGCCTGTGAACCTTCAACACTATCAAAGGGAATAACATCATCAACAAGCCCTGCACTCTGCGGTATTGCATATCCCATCAGCAACCGCTCAATGGCATAATGCCAGGTAAATGCATTGCTTTCAGTGTTAGTGTATTGTTTGCGGTGGTTAGTATCCTTTCCCCATTTCACATTGAGTTCTTCCACCCACTGGTGAAAAGACATCACAGTGTGCTTATCTATTCCAAAGCTTTTTGCTATTTCATCATAATCAAGCAATTCACAAACCTTATCAGCTTCAAGCCTGCCAGCCATAACCTCAAGCACATCAGAAAATGCAGAAATAAAACGGCTGGTATTTTTATATGACTGGTCTGCAATGCAATACGGCAAGGCAGGCAATCCTTCCCTTTTTAATACCTGTTCATCAAAGACTGCTTTAATAAATGGCGCATACACATCTATGTCAGGTGCCATAACAATAACATCATTGGGAACAATTGATGTATGGTTCAAAATATCAATGATATAATCCCGCAGCACTTCAACCTCACGCAATGGCGAATGGCACGAATGTATGGTAATGGACCTGTCGTCAGGCGTTATTTCAAGCTTATCGTTCCCGTTCTTCCCGCGTTCAATGCAACTATATATATCTCCCTGAATATATCCAAGGAGTGTTTTGTTTGTATGAAGCGTATAGTGATGTTCATCATTAATATTTTCTTCTACGTTAAAATCTAAAAGCATCCCAATGTATTCCTGCCCAACCCTGCCCAGCGATGCAAGCAGTGGGTTGCCAACTTCAAAATGCATGTCCTCTATGGGAATATTTTTGGATTTAATCTTTTGCTTTATACGCAAGATAGTTTTTTCACTGCGCACATCAAACCAGTATTCCTTTGATGGATTAAGCTGAAATATATGTACAGGCACAATGCTGCTTACCGCATTGAAGAGTGTAATGTAATATTCTGGCAGCACGGTAATCCCAAACAGGAAAATTTCATCACTTAGCCTTTGTTTCAAAGCCTGTGCATTTTTTGATTCCCCAAATGCTTTAACTGCATGTTGCAAAAGCTGCGCTTTATGGCACATCCTTGAATCAACTGAAATGCTGTTTTTTATATATCGCCAAAGAATAACCTGCCAGGCATCCAGCGGTTTTTCTTCCCATTGCAGTATATCTTCATAAAAATACACAATATATTCATCATACATATACGCAAGCCTGCGTGCAAGCTGGTACAATCTTACCTGACTGATTGTGCCATCAGCAACAAGATACTGTTTAACGGGTTCAAACGGCTTTTCATCTATACATTGCGGTAACAGTGAAACAAGCAGCCACACCAGTGCCTTATTATTATATAGGGGCGATAGTTCATAGTCAGGGATCACTGCTTTGTAAATTTCTTCAGCAAAATTCTCAGGGAAAGGAAACTGGCAGTTCAGAAAAACTCCAAACTGTTTAGCAAGCTGTAGCGAAATCCACCGCTGCATCCCCAAACTTTGCACAATAATTGTGTGGGGCAACAAAATATTATTTTTTTTACGATATAATTGCTGTCCTAATTGTGCAGCTAAATATTCAAGATTGTTGCTGGCATGTAGATGTATCATGTTACAAGTGACCGTTTTAAGATATACTTTTTATCAGCAGTTTTTTCTTTTCTTTTTTTTAGACCATAAATGTTTGCAAACAGAATCTTTTCAGTTTATCTTTCATATACTATCAGATCTTTACCACCAACGCAACCATTTTTTAAAATTTTTTGTTTTATTTCTTACATACTGTAATAGTGGAGTGAGTTTTATTTAAGATGAATGGTATAGATTTAATAGCAAAGTATTGGAGTACGTTTTTGATCCAAGAATTACAATAAAAAAATATTACAATTCAATTCTTTATCAATCATTGCATCTCTATATATTATTTTCAATAGTTTTATTAATACAAACCAGTATTTAAGCAACTTGTTTTAATAGAGGGGGAAAATGGGGATTAACGGTTTGCTTACAACATTTCGTCGATTTTTATTATTATAACGATGAAACCTAAAAGGCAAAGGATCAAAGCGAGTACACTATTTTGGGTATTTCTTGTTAAATTTGACATATGTTTGCATTGTAATAATCAATATTATTTTTATCAATCATATGACGATTTTTTATTTTAATGGTTTTATTGTTAATGATAACTTTATTTCTATCAACAAATTTTATAAAGCCTAAGTCAAACATTGCATGATGATTTGGGCAAACAACAATCATGTTAGATTCTACATCCAAACCATTATGACCGTTGCCTAAAGGTCGAATATGGTGTACTTCAATATAGGACTGATTTTGTAATCGAATGGCTGAGTTACATATCTGGCATTTATATTCATAAATTTCTTTTAATCTTTTTGCTCTAATAGAATCTCTTATTAACCTCAAAATTGAAACTTCAATCCTTTCTGGTGGATTATTTACATCATTTCTTTCTATATTATCAGATGATGTTAAATTCCTCTTTTCTAAAAATTTATTCCATTGTTTACTTAATTCATTTGCAATATCTGTTGGAATTATACACCCTGATGCTTGTGCATACCAATTTTTGTATTTTTTTAATTTTGAATTTTTCAATAACAATTCACATGGAAAAATGTCCTTATAAGGATCTAATAAAACTTCAAATTTTATTTTTCCATAATAACTCCTTTTACCATTATATGCATAAGAGAACTCTTCAAAAACTTCACTACTAGTAACAACTCCTGATGCAAAAATTCCTCGAGGTTCCATTCCCAATTTAATCATAAAAAATCTATCATCTTTTTTTATATTGTTTCTGTTTCCAAAACTCCATGTACCAAATAAATACGATTTATTTTCAATTTCATCAATAGCATCATATAATTCATCCCAAGGAAACTTTAGAGGATTCCACGTTAATAAATAGGTATTCATAACTATACTCTCAAACACGATTCAATGAATAAACAGCAACATTTTTCATCATTCCAAATCTTTTGCAAGCATTTTCAAAAATTTTTTAAATAGTTCTTATTAATGGGGATGCCAGTGCCTTACAGAAATTGTTTTAATCATGGCCAAGCTGCTTTCCTCATAAAACAAAGAAAATTGCCACGATTATCAATAAACTTCATCATGGCTTCCAACATCAATTGGAATTCTTTTATCATCTTCAACAATAAAATAAATACTAATACTTTTGGAACCTTTTTGATTTTTTACGAGATTTTTTTATTGAATCAATTATTTCATCTGCGCTTTGATCATCTTCCCATGCACTGGAAAGGGCTAAAAATTCTCTTGTTGGATTACTTTTATAAACTGCCGGATTTGAAAGATATTTTTCCATAATAGAAATTACTTCCTGGCTTATTGATCTGTTGTTACATTTATTTCAGAATCCAGTTTTCTATTTTTAAGCTTTTGACCTTTTCAAATTCTTTTATATTATTTGTTACAAGAATACCATTTTTAGCCAGAACTGTTGCTGCAATTATATAATCATTTGGACCTAAAATTGTTCCTTTAAGTTCCATTGATGAACGAATCTTAGAATAAACAATTGAACACTCATTATCAAATGGTATTATTTCAAAAGGTTCAAGAAATCTATTTATATTAGCCAAATTTTTAGCTTTATTCTGACTTTTTTCAGCACCATAAAGAAGTTCAGCTTTAACAATGGCAGGAATTTTAATATTATCCGGTTTTGTATTTTGTATATTTTTCCTTATTGAGGGATATAATCCTTTAAGAAAATATACACATATATTTGAATCAAGATAATATATCATAAGCTATCTCTTTTTGAATCTTGTTCAAATGACAAACCCTTAATCTCAAACGATTCATCGTTTATTGAACCGAATAATTCAAAATATCCTGGTGGATAATCTTCTTTTAATAGTTTTTTAATGTTTTTTCCTACCCATTTTGAGATTGAAATACGTTCTTTAGCTGCGGCTTTTTCAATCTTGGACAAGGTGTCTTTGTCTATATATAATGATATTTGTGGCATAGTAAACCTCTTATATTAAAGATAATAAACGGTTAAATAAAAGTCAAGTATATTTGCAAGTATATTTTTAAGTGCAATCGCCAATAACGTCCTCATATCCGCACTACATCGCTTTATATCCCAACCATAGATAATACAAGAATTTTTTATTTTTGCAATTTTAAAGTTTCCCCCCAAACCTCAGAATATACATGCTTTCGGTCATACTCTTTAACACTGTCCTTAAAGTTGTAATAATCAATACCCATGATCCTTTTTGCTATTACTATCGCCACATCATTTCTTTTCATTACTGCCCTGTAGCGGTAATCCCTGTCAGGTGTTTCCAGTACTGATGCATCCGGAAAGACACGCTCAATATCCTCCTTTCTGCGTGCACGCACTGTCAGGTGTAATTCATCATTTTCAATGATGGATAAAAAACTATCATTCATATAAATCCACATATTACCTCCCCAATAACCTTTCATTAATAACTATATTGTTTCAATAAGCCATCTGTCATCATCACGAGGACCTTCTTCCATGCTCACCCATGTTTCAACACTGTGATAGCTTCCATTTTTATTAAAATATACTTCATCAGCGGTGACATATAATGTCCCTCAACGAAATTTTTTTAATCAAGAAAAGGTGCGGATTAATGGGTTAGTCTTTCTTTATAGGTAGCTCTTCGCTTGGCGAAAATTCTTCAAGTTTAAGCGTATTATCCAGTTTTGCCTTGTATTTCTTTATGTGGCCATCGCCTACTCTATAGCTTTCAGCAGCTTTTTCAATGCTTCTGCCTATCTCCTCATATTTTGCATAAAACAAATCAAACACACGTTCAAGCTCAGCCAGGCCATTTTGAATTTTTTTCACACTTTTAATAATTTCTAAGTTACGTGAGCCAACAACTACTAGTTGCAAAAACGCATAAAACGTGTTAGGGCTTACCGGAATAACCTTGTTATCTTGAGCAAATTCATACAAATCAGAAGGCATGCCTAAATAATTTTTTTCGGCGATAGTTTCATAATAGATAGCCTCAGATGGTATAAACATCAACGCAAATTCCGATGTTCCCTTCTCCGGCTTGATGTATTTTTCTTTTATACTTTTGATCTGCTTCTTGACATCGCTTACATATGCATTCCAGTAATATCGTTTTTCTTCAACAGACGATACATTCAGGTATTTCTGATAATTATCACGCGGGAATTTTGCATCAATGGGAATAATCATATCTTTTATTTTAACAACAGCATCAACCTTTTCCCTGCCATCAATGGAAACCTGAGCTTCCCATATTCCTTTAGGAAGCACCCTTTCAAGCATTTCTTCTAATATTGCTTCACCATAGTTTCCCCGCAGTTTGGGTGCCTGCAATAAATCTTTTAAAGACTGCCCCAATCGCTGAGCTTCCTCCTGCTGCTGTGTAATTGTATGGATTGTTTGCCCAATCTCTTTTATGGTTTCAATTGTCTTCAACGTATGTTGTGCGATAGTATCTTTTGAAGCAGCTATTTCCTGACGAGCAGAATGCAACTCATTGTTAATAGACGACTGCAATGCCAAAAACTGGTTTGCAAGCGCAGCATTAATCTGCGATGTAACATCCTGTGGCTGATTGCGTAATAAAAGTATTATTACCAGAATAATCAGTAAAACCAGTGCACCAAAAACAGCTAACAGAAGGTAGTCCATAAGCCCTCACAATTCATTACTCACTATTTTTTTATAACTGTCCACAACCCGGCGGACATCAGACAAGCATCACCTTTTTTCAGGGTGATTTAAAGCACAATTACACTGATGCAAGCGCTTAGCTGAAACAATCCTTTCAAGTATAGTAGACTTGCCATGTTCTTTTATATAATTAATGATATCATCTTCAGTGTATTTGAAACAATAACAAATATATCTATTCACAGTGTTTATTCCTTAAAAATAAAATATAAAAAATAGTACACTCGCGCCGCCGAAGGCGGTGGAAGTGTACATTTATTAATATTTGTACAAATCTAATACATCACCCGTTTTTAAGTTTAGATTATTTCTTACTGCTTTAGGAATAGTAATTTGACCTTTACTTGTTAACGTTGAATATGGCATAATAATCTCTTAAAAGATTACTTCATTAACATTATGTAAGGATTTATATATCACCAGTCAATATTAATTTCTTTATATGCAAATAGTATTTATCACTTAAAACATTTATTTACAATACATTATGTTAAAGTATAAATACTGAAGAAATTCATTTCAATTATTTAACAGTGATTTAATCATATTGTTTTTTATACTTATAAAATTCAAAGCTTTTGTGAATGTGAATATATGGATATTGCAATGCAATGTAGTTTTCAACATCTGGAGCACAGCTGTAGCATACAATGAAAGGAATAATTTCCCCTTTTAGGTGATTACGCAAACGGGCAATCATTTTATCAAAACTATCGGCATCCTTTTTGCCTAACTGTGCTTTGCTTTCACCAATAATATACACGGTATTGCCATTTTTTGTTCCTTCGGCATAGATATTAATTTCATCGTATCGTCCATCGGGATAGGTGATATAACGCCTATCAACGGTAGTGATAGTGATACCGTATTCTTTTTGAGCATAATCATGAATGTATTTCATAATAGTATCTTCAAGACCATACCCAACAGTATTGGTAAGATCGCCTAATAATTTGCGCGTAATACTATGTTCATGTGCTAACTGTTTTAATTCAATTTGTGTTTCTTTAAGTGAAATAGCTAATTCTTCCATACGTTGTTCAGTGCGTTTTTGAGCTTCAACTAATTCTTTAACATTAATGGACAGTTCTTTAACAATACTTTGTAAAGCCTTAAAATCAGAACGCGTTACATAATGTTCTTTGACACGTTTGTCAATAAGAGCAATAATTTCATCTTTCATTTCTGGAGTTAGTTTACGTGCTGAAGTAGGTGCCATAGGTATACCTTTTATATGAAACAATGTTGATGTATGAACATATACAAATATATAGTATTATAAAATAAAATCAATAAAAAATATTTTTATTTTAATAAAATGTATTTAAAAATAATCTCATGTAAATACTTGTAAACTCTCTTTATGAAAACTTCAGAAGTATGCAATAATTTATATAAACATAAAAGACATTCAGTAATTAAAACTGATCAATAAATAAAATGTCAAAGACTCTAATACGGCAAAACATAAAAAAGAATGCCAAAGAAATGAGTAACCGTACCAGCTAAAACAAACAGATGCCACACTGGATGATTAAAAGGCATTTTATTTTCTAAAAGGAAAAATATTGTTCCTAATGAATAGCACAACCCACCTATTACAAGCCATACAATTCCCATCAAAGGTATAGCTGAAATCATTTCCTTAAAGGCAATGACTATAATCCATCCCATTGCTAAATACACCACTGTTGAAAGCTTATCCCCACCGGTTCCCAAAGCCGACTTTATGATAATCCCTGCAATGGCTAATCCCCACACCAAACCAAATAGCGTCCAGCCCCAGGCGCCACGCATATTGACAAGCACAAAGGGCGTATAAGTACCAGCTATTAAAATAAATATTGAAGAGTGATCAACTATCTGGAAAAATTTCTTCAGCGCTTCATTCTTAATGGAATGATACACAGTAGATGCACTATACAGTATAATAATAGATGTTCCATAGATGGAAAAAGAAACAATCTTCCACGGATCGCCTTTTAATGAAGCAAAAACAACAAGGATTGCAAGTGCTGCAACCCCTAACACAATACCAATAGCATGTGTGATAACATTGGCAATCTCTTCTTTTTTAGTTTGCCCACTTATAGGATTTTTTTTCATAGATGAACACTACTGTAATCTAATATCTCTTGAAAAGCTTTTATAATCTTTTACTTATCTGGTTTTCACTTTTAAACTTTTATATATATCAACAAAATTTTTATCCATTATCCTTCCAAATTCTTTTAACCACTTTAATATATATGAATCATCTACTTTTTGCTTTGCAATTATTAATCGTACATCTTCAATATCACGCTCTCTGCCAGCAAATATTTTTTGAATAATCACATCTTCAGGTGAAGCATAATAGATTTCAACACCATCGTTATCTATTTTTTTAGCTCTTGCAATTGCATTCTTTTCGTAATCTGTAAATGAAAAAATAAAATCAATTCTTATGCCCTTTCTTCCTAATACAGGCAAAACCATTGTTTCCATTACAAATTTTTCAACATCTTCGGGTAATATTTTTAACTTTAGCTTTTTTGCTATTGCTACAATGTCATTTATTTTATGGCTATCAACACCTAATGTAATATCAATATCTCGCGTAAGGCGAGGTTCACCATATAACAAAACAGCCTGACCACCAACTATCATATATGGTATATTATTTTTGTTTAACTCTCTACAAATTCTTTTTATTTCTTCTTTAAACAATTCAATATCCTCGCAACTCTGATATCTACTTCAATACCTTCCCAGGGATCTTTTGGTGGAAGAACTCCTAAAGCCATGCCCATTTCCCACATGCCATCCAATAGTGCAAGAGATTCCTCATAGCTCAAGGAGTTCTTTTTTATAAATTCAATTTCAAACTCATCTAAAAGCTTACCATTTTTAATCATATCTTCTTTTCATAGATGCGATATGTTTTGTATATCTGCCCTTTTAGCGGTTTTAATGCACCAATCATTTTATAATTTGTTTCTACAATGAGTGAGCAGTCTGATTCAGTATATCCCAGCCGAATACCATTTTCAATGGTATACAAATAAAATACATCATCAATCTTCTGCCCACGGTATTCGGGTAATACTCCCATAATGATTGTTCGTATCTTTTTAACCTTCTTGATGGAACGCAACGCTTTGATCAAACGCCAGGGGTACAGATGGCCATTTAAAATCTTAAGCGCCGGGTTCATATCAGGAAGCGATACAATAAAGCCAACAGTTCTTCCATCCTTTTCGGCAAAGACAATAAGTTCAGGCACAGCAACAAGTTTCAATTCCTCAACAAGCATATCAAATTGCTTCTGTGTCAAATCCAGATGCCCCCAGTTACCATCCCATGCCTTGTTAAAAATTTCATGAATCTCTTTGGCACGCTTTTTCAATTCTTTAGGACTATAGTAAATATACTTTACATCCTGTGTCTTCATGATATTTTCACGGACATCTTTCAGGTACGGTTTAAAATCATCAATCTTTCGTACTAAAAAGCAATGCCAGTCAATACATTTGGTATAACCGCATGCTTCTGCATGATTTTTGTAATACGGGGCAAAATGAAATAGCCCAACAACCGGCATAATATCCTCGCCCAGCACCTCAAAGCCAACCGAGTCATAGATTGAAAAACTCTGCGGCCCCTCAACGCGTGTTTTTCCATTTTTCTTTAACCAGCCTTCAGCAGCGGCAAACAAAGCACGGGCAACATCTAAGTCATCAATAGCTTCATAAAAACCAAAAAAACCAGTTTCTTTATTGTATTTTTCTTCATACATTCTGTTAATGTGAGCAGTAATTCTACCAACAGGCACACCATCCTTATAGGCCAAAAAGTATGCCACCTGGCCAATTTCATAAAAGTAACCTGTCTTTGGATTAAAAAGCTTTTTTTGATCAGCAATAATGGGCGGCACCCATGCCGGGTCATTTTCATAAATCTTTGTAGTCCACGGAAGCATGATAAACTGCTTCAAGAGCTTTTTGTTTGTAATGTCAATTTCTTTTACCTCTATTGTTGCCATACCAGTACCCCCACAAAAAATTAAAATTAAAATCAGTATATATAAACTAATTGATGATATAGTAAACGTATACCATCAATTGTAAAAGCATTGTATGGGCGATAGTTACCGCAATTGTTGCCTCTTCATCAGTACAAACGTATTAAAACAAATTACCCTGAACCTCATCATCACGTTTTTCATCACCTTTAACGTTAATACTGATATTTATGGCTATTGAAGATTTGCCAAAAATATCTTCATACGTGATTTCACCATTACAAAATGCAATGACTTTCTTGATATCTTCCCACAGCAGGCGTTTAAGCGGGCTACTATCGCCACCATTGCGCAAAATATACGACGGATGAAACGTTGGCATAACGGGAATATTGTTATACAGATGCCACACGCCATGTATTTTTGTTATGCCTTCTTTTGGGTTTACCAAAAATTTTGCAGAAGGGTTTCCTAACGTAACAATTACTTTTGGATTTATAATTTCAATTTGTCTTTTTAAAAATGGGCCGCATGCTGCTATCTCTTCATCATCAGGTGGCCGGTCACGCTTTAATTCCATGTTCACCGTTGGCCTGCATTTAACAACATTTGCAATATACACATCACTTCGTTTAAGTTTCATCCCCTTTTCAATGACAGCAGTTAAAAGCTGCCCCGCTTTGCCAACAAATGGCCTGCCCTGTGCATCTTCGTCCTTTCCAGGACCCTCGCCAATGAACATGACACTGGCTTCAGGGTTGCCCTCACCAAAGACAATGGTATTGCGCGTTGCATGAAGTTTGCAACGCGTGCAATTGCCAATAGTATTATTGTATAGATCTTCCAACAATTGTGCCTTGCTTTGTGCCATTATATCCACCGCAATACCTTGCGCTTTATGTCTTTTTCAACACGAAGGCACGCAGCATACCCTTCGTTTAAAAGAAAATCCACCTTTGTAAAATCCAGCGTTCCTATATGGACAAGGTCAGGTTCAATTAACACATCAGGCTTATTATACGTAATCATGAGTGTTGTGTTCATGTATTCCATAATGTCAATTGTCCCGGCTACTATCTCAAATATGTTTGGCATTCCATTGTCATGCTTCTTTGTATCACTTTCACTTTTTATGCCAATCCACTTTTTAACCTGTGTCAACCACCCTTTTGCTTGTGTAACCACTGTAGTAGTGTCAAGGTTTTCGGTATCTACGTGTTCAATAATGTCATTTGATGAATTTTCTTTTTGTTTCAGCGCCAAAGATGCATTACCGGTAACTATCGCCCGCTTAATTTTAAGCGTTGGATGCAGGTTAACAGCCATTACAATGCCTGCGCCCATTTGCTTAACAACATCAATGGGTAACGGATCACTTACACCGCCATCAACAAGCACCGTATCCATATATTTAACCGGAACAAAAATTCCCGGTATTGAGATACTTGCCCTGATGGCATCAAGGACATTCCCTTTTCTAAAAACCACAGGCTTGCCAGTGTAAAAATCCGTAGCAACAATGGCAACAGGCAGCTTTAAATCTTCAAGGTCAACACTTTTGGGAATAAATTTTGCCAAAAGCTCCATTGCACGCCTGCCCTGTACAAGCCCCGTTTTTGGGAATACAGGATCAAAGTACGCAAACAAATCATTGCTTTTTACTGACTTTAAAAACGCAGTAAACTCAGGCAAAGTGCCATACGCATACAGCGAGCCAATCACAGCACCAATGCTTGAACCTGCAATCATTGATATTGGGATTTCTTTTTTGGCACAATAATCAAGTACCGCAATATGCGATACGCCTTTAGCACCACCGCTGCCAAGTGCCAGGCCAACCTTTGTGTTTTTAAATATTTTGAGTGGATTAAACATAGCTTTTTAATTTACAATAGATTTACTGATGAAACCTAAAATTTTTTATTTTGTCAAGAGGATTTTATTAATTTAATCACATGGATGCCATTGGCCATCAACACAATTAATGTCTTTTAATCAAAAATTAAAAATGCTGCCACACCAGATGCTGGCGTAGCAGCATGTAATAATAATTCCTTACAATCAATTGAATGAGCTTGAACAATGATAAATTGTAAAATGTGATTATGTTATAGCTTGTATATCACGCTAATAAATAGCCCATAAGATAATCGTCCATCCATCCTGAGGGAGCAAAATGTGTACCCCCAATTTCTGGCTCATCAACAAATTTTGTACGCATCCACAATATAATTTTATTGATTGTAATAAATTTTTATTTACAATTTTGAGTACATACTAATTACAATAACACATACTTGTTTTTTATATTAGGAGGGATTTTATTTATGATAAGTGACCGCGTTAAAAAAGGTATTGAAAAAGCGCCACATCGTTCGCTCTTTAAGGCGTTAGGGTTAAGTGATGACGAATTATCCAAACCACTCATTGGCGTAGTAAATTCATTTAATGAGATAATTCCGGGACATATTCATCTTCAAAATATTGTTGATGCAGTAAAAAAAGGTGTTCTTGCCGCAGGTGGCACGCCAATTGAATTTCCCACCATCGGAGTGTGCGATGGTATTGCCATGAATCATATTGGCATGAAGTACTCATTGGGATCACGCGAACTTATTGCCGACTCAATTGAAATTATGGCAAAAGGCCATGCGTTTGATGGCCTTGTTATGGTAACCAATTGCGATAAAATTGTTCCGGGCATGATAATTGCTGCTGTTAAGATTGATATACCAACCATCATTGTTTCAGGTGGCCCAATGCTTCCTGGCATGTATAAAGGCAAGCCAATTGCTGTTGACAATGTGTTTGAAGCTGTTGGGAAAGCTGCAAAAGGTATTATCTCTAAAGAAGAATTGTATGAAATAGAATGTGCTGCATGCCCGGGTGCTGGTTCATGTGCAGGTCTTTTTACCGCAAATTCCATGAACTGCCTTACTGAAGCCTTAGGGCTTGCACTTCCATACAACGGCACCATACCAGCGGTAATGGCTGATCGCATTCGCATCGCCAAAGAAAGTGGCAGGAAGATCATGGAACTTGTCAAAAAGCAGATAACACCCCGCAAAATTGTCACCAAAAAAGCTATAGAAAACGCATTAGCTGTTGACATGGCAATAGGTGGCTCTTCAAATACAGCCTTACACATTCCGGCAATAGCTCATTACGCAGGAGTTCCAATAAGGCTAAAAGACATTCAGCCTATTTCTGAACGCACACCTCACTTATGCAGCATTGCGCCATCCGGGCCACACCACATGATTGACCTGCACTATGCCGGGGGTATCCCTGCATTAATGAATGAACTCCTTAAACACGGGCTTATTCACGGCAACTGCATAACAGTCACCGGCAAATCAATAGCACAGAATGTGAAAGACAAAACAATATTTGACACCTCAGTTATACGATTAGTAAATAAACCTGTTCACAAAGATGGCGGGCTTGCTGTACTTACCGGCAACCTTGCACCTGATGGCTGTATTGTCAAACAGGCTGCTGTTGACCCATCAATGCTTAAGCACAGTGGGCCGGCAAAAGTCTTTGATTCAGAAGAAGAAGCTGTGAAAGCTATCATGGGAAACCAGATCCAGAAAGGTGATGTCATAGTTATACGCTATGAAGGGCCCCGTGGTGGCCCTGGCATGCGCGAAATGCTCACACCAACATCAGTTATTGCCGGTATGGGGATGGATAAAGAGGTTGCACTCATTACTGATGGCAGATTTTCCGGTGCAACACGTGGCTCATCAATTGGGCATATATCACCAGAAGCTGCTGCGGGCGGCCCACTTGCTATTGTGAAAGACGGTGATATTATAGAAATAGATATTCCTGCCAAAAAGCTAACATTGAAGCTTGATGACAATGAAATCAAAGCCCGTCTTGCTAAATGGAAAGCGCCAAAACCTAAGATTACTACCGGTTATATGTACCGCTACAGCCTCATGGTATCATCAGCCGACCGTGGCGCTGTTTTTGAAAGCTAACACATACAATATGCAGGGGTATATCGCATTATACCCCTGCATATTGATAAAAGACCTCCTATTAAAATATTTCTTTACATTATTATTGTCTTATGCAATTTATATCCTACACTTTTTGAAATAAATATTTTATTATGATTATAGATTGGAGTAAGTTTCTTCATCTTTCTATTTTAATCTTGTTTTGTATTGCGTTGTTTTCATGCAATACAAATGTTACTATAAAGCCTGGTGTGAATCGCGGGATTCTTGATCTCAGGAGTATTGAAGATACTATCTCAAATCCTGTCAGATTAGATGGAACATGGAAATTTTACTGGCATCATCTTATTGAAAGCAAACAACAATTAAAAATACAAAACCCATCTGTTGATTATATCACAGTACCTGCTCCATGGAATAAACAAAGGAATTTCAAATCCTACCCTGCTCATGGCTACGGAACATACCATATTACAATGTTGCATTCTAAAAATACCATTGGCTCTGTAATGTATATCAAAATGCCCTTTACGTACACCTCTCATGCAATATTTATTAATGGTATTCCAGTAGCCCGAAGTGGATTTGTTGCTGACAATAAGCACAAAATGGTACCCAACCAGTTACCTTCAATCATACAATTCATAGTACAATCACCTACAACAGATATTTTCATTCAGGTTGCAAATTTTCAGCAACGCAATGGTGGTATCATACATCCTGTTTATTATGGAACGCCTAAAATAATTACAAGCTTTCATAACAGATCCATATACATGCAACTTTTTGTGTTTGCTTCTTTGTTCGTAATAGGAATCTATCATATGGGGTTATACTTTATCAACAAGTCAAAGCAAAATATTTTCATAGGCATTTTTTCATTGATTGTTGCTTTACGAATTCTTGTCATAAACGAAATGCTTTTAATAAGCTTTTTCAATCCGCCTTGGGGCCTCAATTTCAGGCTATCATACCTAACTGTAACTATCACACCAATCCTTTTTTGCCATTTTGTAAACAGCGTATACCCTAATAAAATAAAAAATTATAATATATTTATTACCAACATCTGCTTTGGATTTTTTACTTTGTTAGTTTGTATAGCTCCACTTCATACCATATCTTCTTCGCTGATTTTTATACAACTGGTACTTGTATATATTTCTATCTATCTACTCATTATTCTTATAAAAGAAACTGGTAAAAATTTAAAAACAAAGCGGATTTTTTATGTTGGCCTTATTTTAGGTTTTGCTTGCCTGATAAATGACATTTTGTATTCACATCAAATAATAAAGACAATCAACTCCAGCCATTTTGGTATTCTTATATTTGTTGTCACTCAATCAATGATAGCATTTGAAGAATATATTATTCAACAACAAAGGCTGATACTATTGTCACATGAGATGAATATAGCTAAAAAAATTCAGAGAAACATCATGCCATCTGAGCCACCTCGACTTCATGGCGTCACAATTGATATTTTATATCTACCGGTTAATACTCTTGGTGGTGATTTTTATCATTTCTTTGAAATCGATAACAAACATGCAGGGATATTTATCGCCGATGTTACCGGACATGGGATACCAGCATCAATGATAGCATCAACTGTCAACATCGCATTCACATTACAATATGACCATGCTGCATATCCCGATAGGGTATTAAGCAATATGAATAATCTGTTGATTGGCAAAACCGGTAATCAGCCCATTACCGCATTGTATTGTTATCTTGACATGGAAAATATGGCAGCACGTTTAGCCAGGGCAGGCCATCCTTATCCTTTACATTTCAATTCTAAAAGCGGAACTGTTGAAGAAATTAAAACTCAGGGAAATGTAATGGGTATTTCCCCATCAGCAGATTATGTTAGCACACAATTTAATATACACAATGGTGATAAGATAATTCTTTATACTGATGGGTTGATAGAAATCCGCAATAAATATAATCACCTGTTTGATGTGGAAAAACTTAAACAATCAATTTTTAACAATCAGCATCTGAAAGCCAGTGATTTTACCAATAGACTAATTAATGATGTATTACAATGGGCTGGCAGCAAAGAAAATATTACAGATGATATAACTATAATTACAATAGATATAGGCTAAAAACTATTTCCAATTTCTTAAATACTGTTCAAATCCTTTAGCGGTTGATTTATTTTGTTCCAGAAAAATTCTGGCTTGCTGTACAATAGCATTTTCCCTTTCAGCACTTAATTCACCCACCATTACCCGCGTTCGTAAAAACACAAAATATGTGTCAAGAACATCTCCCACACAGTACTCATGTATCTGAGAAATCTTTCCTGCTTTATACAAATCGTACACATCATCACCACTCATTTCAACCTTGCCAGGTTTACCTATTACTTTTGCAAGCAAATTTAATCCACCCTGCATCTTTATTGCACTGTAATTTGACAACCAGTCATGCAAATCAATATGCTTGGTTCCAAACCTGAAACGGGATGCAAATTTATCTTTAAAATGCCGTTTTGCTGTTACACCAAACCTGAAAGCCATAAGCTCCATTAAAGGGAAATCAAAGCCGCGCCCATTGAAAGTAACAAAAGCGGCATCGTTGTATTCGCCTTCAATGACATCCCAAAACTGCCGCACTATCTGCTCCATCCTGAAATGTGGTTCATCTAAAGTTCTCATTCGTATAGGGAAAAACTTTTCATCAACTTCAAGCATTGATACTATTACAGGCAATTGAAAGGTAACTGGGATAAACCAAGTGGAACCATCAGATACATTAAGTATTTCTTCCTGGAATTTAATCACAGCATCATGTTCGCTTATTTGAAGATGTGGATATTTTACCTGTTTTATTAGGTTTGCATCAGGCACTGACTCAATATCAAAAACAACATATTTAACTTTTGATTCCACTTTCACAACCCTTGTGATAGAATAAACGTATCGTCTACATGCTAAACTTTATTGAACTGTTATGCTGAACCCTGGCCTGTCGCCGGGACATACTTGATTCAACATCTTTTTATGTAATATTTTTGTAAATAGCCCTTAACTAAATCCATAATGATGTGAAATAAAAATCTTTAAAATAAAAATGCATGTGGATATTACACCACATGCTTTTAATGTAATGAAGATATAATAACTTTATTTTCCTTTAAATTTATCTTCCATCTTTTTAATTAAGTCCTTAATGAATGGGTCCTGCTCGCTTTCACGTGCTTTCTGCACTGCATCATACGAACTCTTGGAACCAATTCGTGCTATACCAAGCAATGCTGAATATCGGACATCGGAACTTGGGTCATTGAGCAATGCATCATTGAGGCTTTCTGCACTCTTTTCATCTGCAATTTCGCCCAATGCTATAGCAGCATATAAGCGCACTTTTACTCTGTTGTCACTACGAAGAAGTTCCTGCAATTTTGGCAGTGCTGATTTTTCCTTGTTATCTGCAATCCATTCCTCTGCAGCCACAACTGTAGCTTCATCACCACTTGAAAGATCGGCTATATATTCCTTAGCACTTTTAGCTTTACCCTGTGCCATGCTGCCATCAGAAACCATAGCAAATATAAACATCATACATACTGTTATAAGCATTATTTTTTTCATTGTTCACCTCACAAAAATTGACGATATAATTAACGTACCTTTGTTTTTAGTATTATATGGATATTTTGCAAAGTATGTCAATGATTTTATTGCATCAACAATTATATTTTTTGAGATAGTTACTTTTAATAATAACTATCGCCAATAATAAGAAAATTATGAATACTATATTGTTAGTTGACCACACCGAGTATAAACACCAGCTGCAAAAGCTTTTGGAACAACATTATGCCGTAGTAAGTGTTGATTCAGCTTATGATGCAATTTCTACACTCAACATGCAGGATGTTGACCTGGTAATTTCGCAGGTTGAACTTCCAGGCGACAATGCCTTTGACCTTTATAATTATTTGCAAAAACACTATACATATATCCCTGCTATCATGATTACCGAAAAAGATATTGATACATTCTTTGATAAAATTTTTACACAAGGCATTGGCAATGTTCTTAAAATCCCGGTTAATGAAAATGAATTTATTAATCTGGTAGACAAAATCATTTCACGGAAAAATATTTTTGGTCTGGAACATTATGTTAATAATATAACAAATACAAATTCAATACGCATTACATCTTCAAAGCAGATTCAACCTACAGTTGATACTATGTTATCCACGATTGAATCATGGGGATTTGCTATAAAAAATAAAAGTGTTATTAATCTTATTCTTAATGAAATGATTATAAATGCTGTGTACCATTCACATGGCTACACCCGTGAAAAAGAGATGCGCATTCCTGTTGAGCTTAAAAGTGGTCAATATGTTGATGTTACATTGTGCCATAATGCTTCACTCTATGCCATTGCAATAACCGATTATCAGGGTACTCTTACAAAAGAAAAAATACTGCAAAGCATTCATAAAGCCATTGAACAGGAACAATTGATTCTTAAAGCAGCAGAAACCGGTGAAGATATCAGTGATAAAATCTCAGAAACCGGGCGCGGTATTGACCTTATGCGCAAATTGGCTTCTGAATTTTATTTTATCATTCAACAAAACAAACGAACAGAAATCATACTGCTTTTTGAATCAGACCCCAATGCAAAAAAATCCAGTTCATTAAAAATTATTGAAGATATACATTAATCATCACTGGGATTCTGCACTGCGGCGCAAAAAAGCCGGGATGTCCAGATCCTCGTGTGAATAGTCTTTTACCCTGCGTTTTTCATAATCCAGTGAAAAAGACTTCATCTGAACAGGAACTTTTTTCTCAATCTTTTCCTTATTATTTCTGCCTTCAATAACGGTTAATGGTGTACCGGTTGCCCTATCTAATTCATTGGGTCGGTTAAGCATATTAAGCTTGCGGTCAAATCCTGTTGCAATTACAGTAACCCTGATTTTGTCATCAAGTGCAGGGTCGATAGTTGTCCCAAAAATAATATTTGCATCAGGGTCAACCTGCTTATTAATAATTTCTGTTACTTCATTAACCTCATGTAACGACAAATCATTGCCGCCAGCAATATTAAGCAGCACCGCCTTTGCCCCGTCAATGCCTGACTCTTCCAGTAATGGGCTGTTTATTGCCATCTGTGTTGCCTCTATTGCCCTGTTATCACCAACACCAATACCCACTCCCATTATTGCATCACCGGTTTCCTTCATGACAGTTTTTACATCTGCAAAATCAACATTTACAAGGCCTGTCACCATGATGATGTCAGCTATTCCCTGAACACCCTGACGTAAAATATCATCTGCTAATTTAAACGCCTGATCTATAGGAGTATTGCGATCAATGATTTTTAAAAGCAGGTCATTGGGAATCACAATTATCGTATCCACCTTTTCTTTAAGGGTTTTGATCCCTTCCTCGGCATGTTGCATTCTTCTTCGTCCTTCAACGCGGAATGGTTTGGTAACAACACCAACAACCAGCGCACCGCATTCTTTTGCCACTTCGGCAACTATTGGTGCAGCACCTGTCCCTGTTCCACCGCCCATACCCGCTGTAATAAACACCATATCGGCACCTTTCAATGACTTTTCCAGCTTGTCTCTGTCTTCAAGTGCAGCTTCCTTGCCAATTGTTGGATCAGCGCCTGCACCCAAACCTCTTGTAAGCTTTGCCCCTATCTGAATTCTGTTTTGAGCCAGTGATGCTTTCAATTGTTGGGCATCAGTATTCACAACAATATAGTCCACTCCTTCAAGGCCCGTTGCAATCATCCTGTTTACAGCATTGTTGCCTGCACCTCCAACACCAACAACCTTGATAACAGTATTCATTTGTGGTTCTTCTTCAAATCTAAACATTATTTCCTCCTTTTTAATTATGTCGCATTATTTTTTAAAAAAAATTATTAAAAAATTAACTCCAACGCCTTGTATTACAGATAATCATTAAAAATCTGCTTAAGCTTATCCTTAAAACCGGTAAAAGCACTTTTAGTTTTGCGTGTTTGCCTCACCTGACTCATTTTGGCACCATATTTCAATAAACCAACACCATTAGCATATACAGGAGTGGACACTACATCCTTTAGTCCGGCAATATTTTCAGGCACTCCAACCCGTACCGGCATGCCAAATACCCTTTCAGCTGCTTCTACTGTGCCTTCAATCATGCTGCCACCACCAGTTAACACTACACCTGCTGCCAGTATCTCCTTTTTGCCACTTTTTACCAGTTCATTATCAATCATTTCCATTATTTCTATCATCCGCGGTTCAATAATCTGTGCAAGTTCATGCCTGAACAACCGACGCGGAGCCCTTCCACCAACCGACGGCACTTCAATAGTCTCAGAAGCATCAACCAGATCGACCACTGCACAGCCATATTTCTTCTTAATAACCTCAGCAGAATCTATAGGCGTTCTCAATCCTATTGATATATCGTTGGTTACATGTATGCCACCTATCCCAAGCACTGCAGAATATGCCACACCACCTTCAATAAAGATAATGATATCCGTTGTACCGCCACCAATGTCAACCAGCGCAACACCTAAATCCTTTTCATCACGGCTTAATGTTGCCTCAGCAGAAGCCAGTGGTGAAAATACTATATCATTGCATGTAAAACCTGCTTTATTAATTGATTTAACCAGATTTTGAATGCTTGTAGTGGATCCGGTAATAATATGCACTTCAGCTTCTAGCCTCACCCCGCTCATACCTATTGGGTCTTTAATCCCGGTCTGGTCATCAACAGCAAATTCTTTGGACAGCACATGAATTATTTCCCTGTCCATTGGGATAACAATAGCCTGTGCAGCTTCTATAACTCGTTTCATCTCAAGTGGGGTAATTGTACGGCTTCGGTTTGCAACAGCAACCACACCTCTTGAGTTTTCACCTTTTATATGCTGCCCTGTAACACCAACAAAAACTGAGCTAACTTCACAGCCTGCCATTAATTCTGCATCTTCTATCGCCTTAATAATTGATGAAACGGTATTATCAATGTTTACTATAATGCCATTTTTCAAACCCTTAGAAGGGGCAACCCCCACACCAACAACTTCCACCTGCTTATTCTCATTTAAAAAGCCAATGACTGCACAGGTCTTTGTAGTGCCAATATCCAGGCCTACAACAATGTTATCTAATATGGTATCTTCTTTCATATCTGTCACCATACCACAATTCGTTTTTGTGTCAGCACGGCATTATCAGGATAAGCTTTTTTACTATCACATAATCCTACAACGGCATCCAGCAATGAAAGGCCAGCGTACGTTTCATCCCACATGCATTTTGATGTAAAACCATGAAATTGCACATACGACACTTCAGGATTTGTACAATTAATCACCGATATCCTGCTTACAATGGCACTGTTGCTGCGTATCATGTTTTTCAAAATAATAAGAATATTAATAATTCTTGGCGATAGTTTATGGTCAATAACCTCTGCACCGGTTATTTTAATTATCGGCCTGTCATAGGCGTAAACTCTACTGGTTGGCAGAATATTAAGCTGTGAATCAACCTCAACTGAAACAAGCGAATCCCCTCTGTCAACCAGAACCACAGCCAGAATTTCCTTTTCCTTAACCTGTATCGTACAGATATTCTTTTCAATGCTCACTGTATATGATTCGATCATGGCATTAGTTCTTAATCCGTCATGCAACGCAGTGACATCCACAAAAATTTTTGCGTCTTTCATATAAATGCCATGATGCAGTATTTCATGTTGTGCCACATATTTCAATCCCATAAGCCTTACATTAGTAACCTGTACCACGTCTGCAAAACCAGAAGTGGATGCAACCACACATATTAATAACAGCACACTAATATAATAGAAAGCCTTCACTTAGCTACTCCTCTTTCCTCAATTATTGAAAGGATTTTTGGCCCAACTTTATAAATATCTCCAGCCCCCAATGTCAGTATCACATCACCTTTTCTGGCTATTTTTAACACACACTCAGGAACATCATCTAAGTGTTGTACAATTCCAACATCTCTTCCTTCATGCTTTTTAACAGCCTGTTGTATCATCTGGCTGCTAACACCTTCTATTGGCTCCTCACCAGCAGGATAAATCTCCGTTAACAATAACTCATCGGCCATTGCAAATGCCTGCCCAAATTCATCGTATAGATATTGTGTTCGGGAATAACGATGTGGCTGAAAAATAACCACCACGCGCCGCCCTAATTGTTTTACAGCCTCCAGTGTTGCCCGTATCTCTGTTGGATGATGGCCATAATCATCAACTACCAGGATATCACCAGCCTGCCCAATTTTTTCCAGCCGCCTTCCAACACCTTTAAATGCAGCGATAGCATCAGCAATCGCTTCAAACGAGACACCCAATTCTAAGGCAACAGCAACAACAGCCAGTGAATTAATAATATTATGTTTGCCAAGTAACGTAAGAACTATCTCCCCTAATTTTTCTTCTTTATAGTAACAGCTATATTGTGTTGAACCGTTTAGCAATTTTACATCACCTGCCCTGAAATCTGCCTTTGTATTGAACCCATAGGTTACAAAAGGACGCTCAATTTTAGGTAAAAGCTCAACGATGACCGGATCATCAATGCAAACAACTGAATAACCATAAAATGGAATATTATTCATATAAGTAAGAAAAGCGTCTTTAATGCCTTCAAAATATTTATAATGATCCAGATGGTCAGCATCAATATTGGTAACAACGCCAATAGTTGGCATAAGTTTAAGAAATGAACCATCGGACTCATCTGCTTCAAATACTATATATTGGCCCTGGCCCACCCGTGCATTGCTTTCAAAGTTAAGTACTTTTCCCCCCACAACTGCCGTAGGGTTGAGTCCCCCGTGATACAGCACATACGACAGCATGGATGATGTTGTGGTCTTGCCGTGAGTACCCGCAACACCTATGCCATGTTTTAATCGTACAAGCTCAGCCAGCATCTCTGAACGATGTATTACCGGTATCTTGCGTTTTCGTGCTTCGATTAGTTCGGGATTGTTTTTATTTATTGCACTGGACGTAACAACAACATGGTAATCCTTTATATTTGAAGGATAATGCCCAATATATATGGTTGCACCCATCTTTTGCAACCGTTTGGTTTGTTCTGATTCACGCAGGTCTGACCCTGAAACCTCATACCCTAAATTAATAAGGATCTCGGCAATACCGGACATACCAATACCGCCAATCCCAATAAAATGCATCTTTTTTGACTTTCTGAACACTTCGCATGCTCCTATTTTTTCAATTCACAATCTTTTGCAATGAAATTCACTATATCTTGTGCAGCATTTATTCTTGCCAGTGACTTTGCCTTAGCAGACATCCTTGCCAACAATGTTTCATTATCAAGCAGGTCAAATAGCAGCGGTGCCACATTTTTTGCTGTAGCTTCACTGTTTTCAACAAGTTCTGCTGCACCAGCTTTTACAAACTCTAATGCATTTTTCTTCTGATGGTCTTTTGCAGCATACGGGTACGGAATTAATAACGAAGGTATTCCCCAGGCTGCAAGCTCCATTAACACTCCCGCGCCTGCTCTGCTTATTGCAATATCACATGCTGCATAGGAATTTTCAACATCAAGGATATATGGGGCAAGGAAAATTGATGCCCGATGCGTAACATTCTGCAGCTTCTCCTTAAATTGTTCATACGAATAGGTACCGGTACTCCATATGATGCCGGTGTCAGTAAAGCTTTCAGGAAATTGTGTTAGCATATCATACATAAGTTCATTCAGTTTTAATGCCCCCTGGCTTCCGCCTATCACCAGGATTACTTTTTTGCAATGCATCATATTAAATCGTTTTAATGCAGCTTCCTTTTCTACCTGTTTTAATACGTGTTTTCTAAGAGGATTGCCTGCATGAATTATTGAATGGGCTATTTCAATATCAAGATAGGTTGTAGTGGCTTCAAAAGTGGTGAATATTGCCTTTGCCCTCTTTGCAAAAAAACTGGTGACCATACCCGGAACAACATTTTGCTCACACAGATAGACAGGTATCTTTTTTAATAATGCTGCCACAAGAGAAGGGGCTGAAACATATCCACCCATGCCTATGACAGCTACGACATTATTCTTTGTAATAAACCTCATTGTCCATGTTAATGCCACAATAAACCGTATTGCAAAAGTGGGAAGATTAAAAATGTTTTTCCACATCGTTGGGGCATTATATGTTTGTAGATTTTCTACAGTATTTAATGAAGAAAATTTCACATCGTCTGTTCCCACCAATAATATGGGATTATATCCTCTTGATTTGAATTCCTCATACAATGCAATTCCTGGCATAATGTGCCCGCCTGTGCCTCCACCACTGATCAACACTGTTCCTTTCATACCCACACCTCGCCACTGTATTTAAGCTCCTGGGCAACCACTTCACGGTATTTGGAAATATTCAATAGAATCCCCGTTCCAATCATAGTTATTAGTAATGACGAGCCGCCATAACTTATAAACGGCAAAGGAATACCTGTTGTTGGCAATACACCAGTCACCACACTTATATTTAAAAATGCCTGCACGGTAACAAGCAGCGTTAATCCCATAGCAAGTAATCTTCCATATTCATCCGGAGCTCTCAGTGCAATCTTCACTCCAAAGTAAAAGAACAACAAATACAGAATCACTACACTGAAAGTTCCAAACAATCCCGTTTCTTCAGCAATTACAGCAAATATAAAATCTGTATGTGGTTCAGGGAGGCGTTTTATCTTCTGAGTTCCTGAACCCAACCCAACTCCCAAAAGCCCACCCAATTTAAATGCAATAAACGACTGTATAATATGATACCCTTTCCCAAATCGGTCTGACCATGGATCTAAAAATGCCAATATACGCTCACGCCTGTATTCCACCTGGTAAATCAACAGATAAAACATTGGTACACTCAACACAGCCAGTCCAAGCATATACATCAATGGGAACCCTGAAACAAATAGCAATACCACTGATATTATGGCTATATCAATAGCAGTCCCAAAATCTGGCTGAAGCATGATAAGTAAAAAGAACACACCAACTATGAGCAAAGGTAATAACAGTTGCAATACATTAATATCCCGCTGATGCTCATAAGAAAAAACTTTTGCAAAATATATGACTATAAATAATTTCACCATTTCGGATGGCTGAAACCTGAATATCCCATAGCCCAACCATCGTGAAGAACCCTTAACTGCAATCCCCAATCCGGGTATCAGCACCAGCACCAGCGTAACAAGAGTAAACGCAAGCATTATCTTCGTGTACTGCTGATAGTTCCTGTAATCAATCTGCTGAACAAACATCATCACTATAAATCCTATACAACTCCACAGTAACTGACGTTTTAAGAAATACAATGAATCGCCAAATGTCCTTTCTGCAAAAAGTGCACTTGCGCTGTAAGTCATGGCAATACCAATGCCAATGAGTATGAAAGCCACTATAAACAGCCCCATCTCAGGCTCGACTTTACGGCGTGTATCAATGACTGCCTTTACATCCACCGCAATTGCCCCCGCGATAGCCTATTATAAATATCAATGAAATCATTTCCCCGCTCTTCATAGTTTTTGTACATATCAAATGAAGCACACGCCGGCGAAAGAAGCACTGTATCGCCTTGTGAGCTAACCTTCATTGCTTTAATAACTGCATCTTCCATAGTATGCGCTTTTATATGTGGTATATCGCTGAAAAGAACAGAAAAATCATCTTTAGTTTCACCAATAAGCACCAATGCCTTAACTTTCCCCTTAAAGTAGCTTTTTAGCCGTGAGTAATCATCGCCCTTTGCTCTGCCGCCTAAAATAAGTATTACATCCCCGGGAATGCTTTTTAATGCCATGATAACAGCGCCAACCGTTGTTGCTTTTGAATCATTAATAAAAGCTCTTCCCTCAAAGCTACCTACCATCTGCACCCTGTGTGGCAACCCTTCAAAACTGTACAGCGCTTCTTCAAGCTTGCGAAGATTAATTTCACGGTTAAGCTTTTTGGCCAGTGACAGCGTTGCTAAAACTGCCGACATTGCATTCTGCACATTGTGCAGTCCCAATATTTTCAGTTTGTTGGCATGTGCAAGTAGTTGTCGGCGGCCATTCATGGTGCAATATATTGCCCCATCTTTAAAAAAACAATCAGCTTCTTTTTGTAAAGAGAATGAATACTGTTTTGATTGTAACGGGGGCAGATGTGTTTTAATAAATTCATCATCACCGTTTACAATAAAATAATCGCTTGCATCTTGATTTTTTGCAATATTCATCTTTGCATTAAAATAATCCTCAAGCGAATTATACCTATCCAGATGGTCAGGTGTCAGGTTAGTAAGTATTGCAACATCCGGTTTGAATGTGTGGATGGTTTCAAGCTGAAAAGAGGAAAGCTCAATCACAGCAACTGAATTTTTCTTTAACGTATCAACTATCGACACATAAGGAATACCAATATTGCCGCATGGATGTGCATCAAACCCTGTGGCTTTCAAGCAATGTGCAGTCAGCATGGTTGTAGTTGACTTGCCATCGGTTCCGGTAATGCCCACAATATGCGATGTGCAATACCGGTATGCAAGCTCAATTTCGGATAGTACTGGTATGCCTTTGTTCTTTGCTTCCTGTATTAATGGTATACTCTGCGGAACACCAGGACTCAATACAATCTCATCAAAAGCTGTTTCTAAAATTGAAGGATCCTGATTGCCGGCTATTACCTTAACACTTCGGTCAAGTTTTTTAATGACAGGCAAAAGATCTTCGCGTGATTTAATATCACACACCGTCACCGCAAAACCCTTGCCAGCAAGGAAGTTGGAAGATGCAAGCCCTGTGCGGTATCCCAAACCAACTACAAGTATTTTTTTCTGCTCCACAGTATATATCCTAATAAAAAATATAAAGACTTATATATGGGCGATAGTTCATAGTAACTATCGCTTGCAAATTATAAAATCTTCAGTGAACTTAAACCCAATATTGCCAGTATGATACCAATAATCCACATGCGCACAACCACCTTCTGTTCAGGCCAGCCCGATAGTTCAAAATGATGATGGATTGGCGCCATTTTAAAAACGCGTTTTTTCCTCAATTTATATGAAGCAACCTGTATCATAACCGATAGTGCCTCGATAACAAAAATTCCACCAACTATGACAAGAAAAAACTCCTTTTTAATCATAATGGCCACAGTACCGATAATGCCACCCAATGCTAACGAACCGGTATCACCCATAAACACCGATGCCGGATTTGAGTTAAACCATAAAAATCCTAAGCCAGCACCACCTAAAGCAGACAAAAATACCGTTAACTCTGCTGCCTGAGGAATATAGGGTATGCGCAAATACTGCGCAATGGGCTGATGGCCGGTAAGATACGCCATAACTGCTAAAACACTGACAACAATAGTCACCGTACCAATTGCAAGCCCATCTAACCCATCTGTAAGGTTGACAGCATTGGAACTTCCAACAATTACAAGCATGGCAAATAATATCCATGCCCAGGACAAATCAAGCACTGCTTTATTTACAAAGGGAACATACAGTGTGGTTGCTTCCTTTGCATTTGAGGGAAAAAAGTAAATACACAGCGCAATCAAAAGCCCAAATACACACTGCATTAAAAACTTAAGCCGTGCAGGAATGCCATCTTTCTTCTTTAATATTGATTTGATATAGTCATCAACAAGTCCTAAAACACCTAACAGGACAGTAATACTAATGAGTAAAATAACGTAGAGGTTTTTAAAATTACCCCACAGAAGTACAGATATAAGCACAGCACCTAATATGAGTACACCACCCATTGTGGGTGTTCCTGCTTTTTTCTGATGTGTCTGCGGCCCTAATGTGCGTATTTCTTCTTTAAAACGTAGATGCGTCAGCCACCGAATAACCAGCCCGCCAAAAATTAATACTATCAAAAGCGATGTCAATGCGGCATACGCTGAACGGAACGTAATATATTGAAACAATCGCAAAAACGATACATATTCCTGTAAAGGCAAAATAAAGTGATAAAACATAGTTACCTCACTGTTCTAATGCGTTTACTACTTCTTCCATCTTCATTGAACGGGAACCTTTAACCAGCACCACATCATCGCTATGCACAAAATCCAATAGAAAAGCTATAAGCTCTTCTTTGGTGTCAAATATTTTGACCTGTGATTTATCAAATCCATTTTTTGTAGCGCCATCAGCATAGCACCGTGCATCATTGCCCCATATAAAAAGATATGAAAAACCACTTATAGCTAATTTTTCCCCAACTTCATGATGCAAATCCTTTGAAAGGCTTCCCAACTCTTTCATATCTGATAATACAGCAATCTTTCTTTTATCCGTAAATACCATCGAAGCGCTTTTAAATGCATATTCCATTGACAATGGATTAGCGTTATAACAATCATCTATGATGGTGCAGCGCCCTTTTCTAATATCACTGCGCATTGCTACAGGCTTGAAATTGTGTAAAGCTTCTTTTATTTTCACAATTGATTTTCCCATAATTCCGGCAACAGCAATGGTAGCTATCGCCGCATATACATTATGAAAGCCATACGCAGGTATCGTAATTTCAACACTATCATATTCCACCACTGTTTTATTGTGAAACAATGCATAGGACGTTGGTGCTATATCACCTGAAAGCCCAAATGTTATAATTTTTATATTCTTTTCACGTGCTTTCTTTTTTACAATATCAGTATGCTTGGTGTCATTATTTAATAAGCATATACTGCCTGCAGCCATCCCATCCAGTATCTCAGCTTTTGCATGCGCAACATTTTCAGTTGACCCTAAAAATTCAAGATGTCCCTCGCCTATATTGGTTATAACAGCTATGGTTGGCAGGGCAACCTGTGAAAGCCGTGATATTTCGCCGGGATGGTTCATCCCCATCTCAATGACAGCATACCTATGGTTATCATATAAATGTAGTATGGTAAATGGCACACCAATTTCATTATTATAATTTTTTTGGGTTTTGAGGCATTCACCTTCAGTTGACAGGACATGTGCAATCATCTCTTTTGTGGTTGTCTTTCCATTGGTGCCAGTGACTCCAATAACCGGTATATCAAATTTTTTTCTGTGCCATCGCGCTATTGCTGTGTACGCCTGCAATGTGTCACTGCAATAAATGGCGCTTACATTATAATAATTTGCAATACTTACTATATCCTGTTTATGCGTTAAAAACGAGGTGCATTTTCCGGTTTTGCATACATCTTCAATAAAATCATGCCCATCAAATTTATTGCCAGCTATTGGCACAAAGAGGCTTTTATGCTCTACAAGCCTGGAATCTGTAGTAATATACTGCACAGGCTGAACGCTGCCATGATGAACTCCATGAATGGCATCAGCAATGGTTTGCGAGGTTGTTTCAAACCGTACTATCACCTTCCAATCCTCTCGTTTATATATTTGCGGGCAACTTCCCTGTCGTCAAAGTGATATTTTTTGGTACCAATAATCTGATAATCCTCATGCCCTTTGCCGGCAATGACAATAACGTCATCCTTTTGTGCCATGAATATTGCCTGTTTGATTGCTTCTTCACGGTTAACTATTACCTGATAGCGGTTTGTCTTCATCCCTGCTGTAATATCCCGTATGATTGCTTCAGGATTTTCTTTTCTGGGGTTGTCGCTGGTTACAATAACCCAGTCAGAATTTTCCTCACTAACCTTGCCCATCAGCGGCCGTTTTGTTTTATCCCTGTTGCCACCACAGCCAAATACTGTTATAATGCGCTGGGGTTTTAGTGAACGCACTGAAAGCAATAATTTTTCCAGCGCATCATTGGTGTGTGCATAATCCACAACCACTGCATAACCTTCGGGCGATAGAATAGTATCAAACCTGCCAGGTACACTGGATAGCAGTGATAATCCTGTTACTATCCTTCCCACAGGTACATTCAAAAAATCAGCAACACCAATTGCCCCTAATGCATTGTATACATTGAATCTTCCTGCCAATTTCATCGTGAATTGTTTAGCAAATGGCATATCTGTGGCAAATTGTGTGCCTCTTATTGAAATCTGGATTGAAGGCTCAAGACAATGATAGTCAGCAGTATTACTAATGCCAAACGAGAAAAGCGGGTAACCATAACGCTGGCGCCAGTTTAATATTTGCCTCCCATAATTGTCGTCAGCATTAATGAATGCTGCTTTTTTTTGTTTCAGGCTTTTATTTAAAATCTCAAACAAACGCACTTTTGCCATGAAATAGTCGTTAAATGTGATGTGATAATCCAAATGGTCACGCGTGAGGTTAGTAAATATGGCACAATCAAAATGTATATCGTCAACCCGTAAAAGCGATAGTGCATGGGAAGAAACTTCCATTATTATGCAATCAACACCATCCAGAACCATGGTTGACATAATCTCCTGCAAGTCCTTTGACTCTGGTGTTGTATGTGAAGCATTTATCACTTTATCCTTCCAGCGATAGTTAATGGTGCCTAAGACCCCGCAGGTAAACCCTGCTCTGGACAATATTGATTCAAGCATATAGGTAGTGGTGGTTTTGCCATTGGTACCGGTAACGCCAATGACAACAGCCTGCAACGAAGGTTCACCATAAAACCTGGCTGAAATTTGTGACAGGGCCCTGCGAGTATCCTTTGCTGTTGCTACTGCAATATCATTGTGTTCAAGCAAAAAGCCAAATTCATCTAAGCGATTTTCCTGCAATAGAATACACGATGCCTTATTTTCAACTGCATCTCGTATAAATTTATGACCATCGGTTTCCATACCCTCGATAGCAATAAACAACCCTTCTTTTTCCACTTTGCGTGAATCATATTCAATAGCACTTATCCTGATATCTTCATCGCCTTTGACAATTGTGACATCAGTATCATTAAGCAATGTATATAGATCAAAAGAGTTGTATGTTCGTATATCCATTACTGTATACCTTTTTTGCCCTTTATTATTACCAGGCTTTCTTTGGTCATTGGCACCATGCCATGATCTTTTGCAAATGCTTCTATCTGCTCCATTGACAACGCTTTATTCAGCCGATACCGTTCACGTTCATATTCTTCAATGATGCTATGATATTCTTTTATCATTGCATTGTAGTGCATCTTGAGCTGCATATACTCAATATTCTGATAGATAAATGCTATGATGAAACATATAACAATGATCACAATGGTACTGTACTGTACAATACTCTTTTGCTCTGAGGTATTCATGCTCATCACACCTTTTGACACACCCGTAATTTTGCACTGCGCGAACGTGGATTCTGGCTAATCTCGGACTCTTTAGGCTGCAGCGGCTTTTTTGTCAACACAGTAACAAGCGGATTACCGGAACACTGGCATAACAGCCCTTCATTGTCACAACTGCACCCTTTGGCCCATCGCCTGAATCTATCCTTAACAATACGGTCTTCCAGGGAATGAAATGAAATGGCAATAATTCTACCGCCTGGTTTTACAAACCCCAAAGCGTGTTTCAAAGATTCATTAATTGCCGATAGTTCATCATTAATAAATATCCGTAAAGCCTGAAAAACCCGTGTGGCAGGATGTATATGCTTAGCCCTGTACTGCTTTGGAATTGCCTGCACTACAATATCAGCTAATTGAGCTGTGGTTTCAATAAGCTGTTCATCTCGTTTCTGGACAATCTTTCGGGCAATACGGCGTGACCAGCGTTCTTCACCATATCTACTAAATATATCTGTCAATTCATTTTCACTGAAATTATTCACCACTTCATACGCAGTAAGCGAAACAGAATCATCAAGGCGCATATCTAACTTTTCCTGTGTTTTAAATGCAAAACCCCGGTTGCTGCCATCAAAATGGAATGAAGAAATCCCAAAGTCATATAAAAATGCTGCTATGGAATTTTCCATCCCCTTGCAGTGTAGCCAGAGGTTTTTAAAATTATCGTTAATCAACACCACCCGGTTACCATAAGGTAAAAGCCTTTTATGAGCTATCGCTAAAATTTCCCTGTCCCGTTCAAAACCGTATAACCGCACCATGCTCCATGCTTTAAGTATTAATTCCGAATGCCCACCCTCTCCTACGGTACAATCTACCACAACAGACGATTCTATCCCCTCAATGCCAGAAAGAAAAGATAACACTTCCTCAAGCATGACCGGGATGTGATAGTATTGTGTTTCTTCTTCCATATTATGTCACATTACATTATAGTTCATTATTAAAATCCTAAATCATGGGCAAACTGATTCAAGGCTTCACCGTCAGGCTTATACTGCTTATAAATTTCTGCACTCCATATTTCAATACGGTTATACAAACCCAGCATAACAACATCCTTTTCAATCTGTGCATACTCAAGCAGATAATCAGGAATTAAAATCCTACCCTGTTTATCCAATTCACATTCCGTTGCACCACCCAGCAAAAACCTGATACGCATTCTGTTCATGGGGTCAGCCTGTGAAAGGGGTATCAGTTTTGTTTCCACAAATTCTTTCCAGTCAACTTCCCTGAAAGCCATAACGCATTTATCAAAACCATGCGTTATGATTAATTTGTGTATTATGTTGTCTTCGCCAAACGCTTTCCGTAGTTTTATGGGTATTGCAACACGGCATTTTTCGTCAAGCGTAGGGCGGTATTCACCCATAAACATCGTTTTCTATACTTTCCCCTTACATTTCTACGATTCTACACCAATCCCCACTTTTTACCACTTATAGACACAATGTGACATAATTGTCAAGTAAAAAATGAAAAAATGTACCTTTGCCATTTGTTTCAATTATGTTACAAAATGATTAAACCTATGTTAAATAAAAGAGTATTTACTGTGTCATTTTAACCAAACATTGACCGCTATCGCACCGCCCTGCTACCTTATACACAGAACCAGTACTGGAATGTAGAATGTGGGAGCATGATAACAAAATCCGCATCTGCATAATTTAACACAATGTTAAGGAGGTTTTATGAAATTAGTTATTGCAATCATCCGTCCCGAAAAATTAGCGGATGTTAAAAAGGAATTAAATGAAGCCAGCATCAATTTAATGACAGTCATCAACTCAATAGGTTCAGGCAGGCAGAAAGGGTACCCTGAAACCTATCGTGGCGTAAAACACGAGATACGCCTTTTGAAAAAAATTGAGCTTCAGATAGCCGTTAATGACGATTACGTTGAACCAACCATAAAAGCTATAACTCGCGGCGCAAAAACTGGTAATATTGGTGATGGCAAAATCTTTGTCATCCCAATTGAAGAATGTGTTCGTATCCGAACCGGTGAGCGCGGCTCACGGGCTATAGGTTAAATAATGTAAAAGGAGGCAAAAAAATGGAAATGTACATAGCAAACATTGACTGGGCACTGGTTATTTCAATAGCCATCATTGCAATTACTGCAATTCTTATCTTTATCAAAGTTAATCTTAAAATTTGCGAGCCAAACGAAATTTTGATTTTCTCCGGTCGCAAGCGCAAACTTCCAAGCGGTGAAGTTGTAGGGTATCGTGTCATAAGGGGTGGTTATGGCCTCCGTGTTCCTCTTTTAGAGCGCGTTTCACGGCTGTCACTTTCAATTATTCCCATTACACTGGGAATTGAAGGAGCACTCTCCAATGGCATGATTCCACTAAGTATAGTGGCTCAAGCTTTTGTTAAGATTGCATCCAAAGAAGGTGGCGGGCTGGAAAACGCTGTTGAAAGGCTGCTGGGGAAACCATCATCAGAAGTTGAAACCATTGCAAAAAATACCATTGAAGGTGTTCTGCGTGGCGTTATTGCAACATTTACACCTGAGGAAGCCAACTACCAGAGACTGGAACTTGAAAAAAAGGTATACGATATAGCCAAAGATGAATTAATGAAATTAGGGTTTACCTTAGATTCAGTTAAAATTGAAGAGATCAAGGATTCTCAAGGTTATTTAGATGCTGTGGGCCGTCAGCGAAATGCTATTGTAAAGCGTGATGCCCGCATCAAAGAAGCTGAAGCAGAAGCCGAAGCTAAGATTGTTGAGTACAATGCAAGGAAAAAAGCAAGTGATGTTGAATTCCAATCCAGAATTGCCATAGAAGAGTACGAAAACAATTTCAGAGAAAGGAAAGCCCTGCTCAATGAATCAACATTTCAAAAAGAAGTTCGGGCAGAATACGCAAAGAAGCTTGCTGAACTGAAGCATCTCAACGAACTGGAAGAATTAAAAAAGGACGTCAATACAAAGAAATACGCTGCTGAAGTGATAATCCCTGCTGAAGCTGAAAAACAAGCACAAGAATTAAAAGCCATGGGACAATCTTCATACCTGAAGGAACAGGGTCTTGCCATGGCTGAAGCTGTAAGTAAGATGCGCGCAGAATGGCAAAATGGCAACACCAAGGAACTATTCATGTTGCACCTGTTGCCTAATATTGTTGATAGCGTATCCACAGTGCTAAAAGACAACCTGAAAGTAGAAAAGCTTATTGTTATGGGTGATGGTGGCATACCCAAGCATGTGGGTGATGTCACATCTACAGTAGTATCATTTATAGAGCAAATCAAAACTGCAACAGGTATGGATTTAACAAAGATTTTAGACGAAAAGAAGTCTTTGCCGGTAAAAAAGGAGCTTGAATAAGGAGGTACAATATGGAAGCTATTTTTGACCCTATCTATCTGGTTAATGGTCATAAGGAACATACCTCCATATCAGATATACTTAGGATAATAAAAGAACGCAACATTGAATTTCTGGATTGTAAGTTTACTGACCTGTTTGGCAGACTTCATCATTATACATT
>Ga0209381_1001338_pt1 | contig 41297 bp, 57 predicted proteins | sample DewCreD2012metaG_FD_184111 | JGI IMG/M metagenome (GOLD analysis project Ga0209381, IMG submission 184111) | Hot spring sediment bacterial and archeal communities from British Columbia, Canada, to study Microbial Dark Matter (Phase II) - Dewar... ... | reverse complement strand
AGTTTCTGGCCCAGGTCGAAAAACGCCCAGCTATGCAGCGTGGCTCTCTGGGGCTTCCTAAGCCGTACCCGTTCGCGGATCCCCTGAAGGTCTTCCAGAGCGATGCCGCGTCTGGTTGTCGCAGTGGACTTTTTTCCGCCCTTCCTCTTCCTCCCGGAAGTCCGGGTAGCAGCGTACGTGCGTGAGGTTGATGTCCCCGTTTTTCCCCCTGAAACCCACGCGGGCCTCGAGGATTCCCTTTGCCTTGAGCCGATCAAAGATTTCCATGACTCCTCACTCCCGGAAGCGAAGTTCGGGGGCCTCCGCCAGGAGGTCCTGTCCCAACAGCCACTCCCGCTCCCCCTGGCTGAGGGGGCGCTCGAGCGCCCCCAGGCCGAAGCGGCCCGCCACCAGTTCCACCAGCCGGGGCACCGTCCACCCCGGGCTGTCCTCGTCGAGGGCGTCCCCGAAGGAAACCACCGCTGGGGTGGCGTCGTACTCCTCCACCGTGAACCCCACCCGTTCCAGCAGGGCCTTCACGAAGCTCCCCCAGGCCTCGCCTGCTGTCCAGGTCGCTACCGCCTGGTGGTTGCGCAGCAGGACGTACTCGGGTTCACCGAAGCAGGTGACTTTTATCAGGTTCATGCGTCCTCCTCCGGGTCCAGCCGAAGACGCTCCCCCACCGCCTCCCACAGCGCCACGCGGCCTTTGAGGTTGCCGTAGTACAGGGCCATCTGGTAGAGGACCTGATGCATCGGAGTTTCCTCGGGGTCGTCCAGGCCCATTTCCTGAGCCAGGCGATTCATGAGTTCCTTCTTGAGGTTGAAGTACATGTAATGGTCGTCGAGGTGGTGTTTGAGCGCCTCTGGGGGTTTGGGCAGGAATCGGGCAGGCAGGCTTATTGTTGGTAATCCGAAGCGCCATGCGTAGGCGTTGAGGATGGCGGTGGTGGCCACCCCGTAGTGCAGCCTCGCCTCCCTCCGGGCCCGCTCCCGCCGCGCCCGGGCGTACTCCGCCTCGGGCAGCACGCATTCTTCCAGCACGTCCCAGACCTTGCGGGGAAAGTGGAAATTCTGTGTCGCTCCCCGCACCGCTTCGGCGGCGCGGTACTCGTCCTCGATTTTGTTCAGATCGTACATGGTTTCCTCCTCAACGGGCGAGCATGGCTTCCACCGCTTCGCCCAGCCTCCACCCCCAAGGTAGCACAATGTAGCAAGTTTGGCAACACTCAGCTTCAAGGCAGGAACAAACTTTGCACCATCGAGGCGGCATTCAAGCGCTCGAGGCCCGCTTTGTAGTAGCCCTCGTTTGTCTCGCAACCGTAAAAATGACGGCCAAGGCGCAGGGCCGCTACGCCGGTGGTGGCAACGCCCGCAAAGGGGTCTAGGACATGCTCAGCGGGGTTGGTGTAGTAGGCGATAAGTTCTTCCATCAGAGATAGCGGTTTTTCCGCGGGGTGGATTTTGCCCTGGCCGTTACGCTTACGATCAATCAGGGTCAGGTGATGGTGGACGGCCACCCGCCCGCCGCCATTCCAGGCAGTAGGGCCAGGCCGGTGAGCCAGAACATAGCACTCGTAGCCCACGCCAGGCCGGTCGCCCGAAAATTGAGGCGGGGGGTTTTCCTTGACCCAGATGCCGGTGCGAACGTAGTTGAGGCCCGCTCGAGTCAGGCCCGCTTTCCAGTTGGGCACTAGCTCGATGTCGCAAAAAACCAGCACCCAGCGCCGCGCCAGACGCGCAAATTCCACTGATACGGCTTGAATGAGCGCGTCGTTCATGTGCTCGTAGTTCTGTACACGGTTGCGCTGAAGGCCATCCTCGAGGGTATCGTTGGCTCGAGCCGCGTGTACCGCCTCGGAGTAAGGCGGGTCGGTGATGATGTGATCAAAGGATTGGTTAGCCATCCGCGCCATGTAGGAAAGCGCGTCGGTGTGCTCAAAATCAAACATCCCTGTCCCCCTGCTTATTCCAGAACTCCCAGGTTTTGCCGTCTCCAACAAACTTCGCCAGGGTCACGTAGGTAAAACCTTCCTCATCGCCTTCTTGCCGCGCAGGGTCGTCATGGCCGGGCCTGAAGCCACGGCTGTACTTGATTGCAGCCGCCATTTTCTTTTTTGGATTGGCCGCCAGTTCGCGCTTTTTGTAGAACTCACCACCGAACCACACGCCAGGAACCATCTCGCCAGAGTCTCTGTCCAGCACCTCACCAGGCTCTGCACCGATGAGGGCCCAGTCAAAATTGTCGTGATTGGCAAGGGGAAACTTGTAACCGCGTGCAGGCCAGTCCTCTGGAACCCAGCGCCGACGGCCATATTTGACCAGGGTGGCCCTGTAGTCTTTTTCCTCGCAGGTCACTGACACGCGGTGGCCCGTTGGCGTCTTGAAGTAAATGGTTAGCATCCGGTCATCACCCCCACAGAACAGCTAGAGACTTTTTTGGTAAACACCACGACGGCCACACCTGTACCCCCAACCGGAACCACTACGGTTTGGCTGTACTTATCGGGCCTATACCCGCTTTGATCTTTGGCGGTCACGGTGTAGTTGCCAGGGGGCCGGTACTCGATATGGTTGCGGTTGACGGTCACGTTTACGCCGTCAATGGCGATTGTGGCGGGCTCGAGGCCCAGCACCACCACCGCCAGCGAGGAAGTTTCGGGCGGGATGACGGGGGGCTCAGGCAGGCGGGGGGGCTCGACGAAGGTCAGCCCGCAAAAGTGGCTCTGTCCTGGACGGGTGATGAGCACGCCGTCAGCGGAACAGCCCACATAGCCCGCAAAGGCGTAGCCAGGTACAGGGGTGAAAGCAACGCGGTACTCACCCGCAGGAACCTGGACGGGAAACCCGCTCGAGATGGGTATGGCCTGTGTACTCACGCCCTGCACCAGCCGCAGGGCAAAATCGTTAGGGGTAGCCATCCCACCGGCCAGGGAGAGGACGGTGGCCGTAACGGTGACGGTAGCAGGCTCAGGGTCAGGCGGGGGCGGGGGTTGCACGGGGGGCAGGGGGGCTTGACCGCAGGCGGTCAACAGAAGAGTTAGAGTGATGAACTTTGCCTTAGTCATTTTGCTACCTCCAGAACCTCAAGCAGCTTTTCCCTGATGACTTCCGCGTGGCACGGCTCCCCCTCCACGTAGCAGGGACAGAGCAGCACAATGCGGTGAGCGGTGGGGTTTCGCCGGACTTTTTTAGCGATTTGTTGGATGCGCTCGAGGGCGCGGGTGCGAACGTACTCCACTTTGTCAGCGGGAAAGTGTTTTGCATAGTCCTCACCCAGCAACAGCCGGTAATCGTCTACAGCCCGTTGCTTGCTGTAGTTGCGCCCCACCCTGAAGGGGTTGCCCAGCGGCCCAGGACGCCCGCAGTACACGAACATTGCGCCCGCCCGCTCAAGGTCAGCATAGGCGGCACGGTTGCCGCCTTTTTGCCTATTGTGCCGCCTAATCAGGATTTCCACGCGTCTACCTCCAACGATAACGCACACCCAGGGCCAGCTTTCCAAGACCCTCGGGACGTTCGATGTAGAGATTGGTCGAGGCCTCAGCAAAGAGGATAAGGGGCTCGAGGGCCACCTCAACCCCTACCAGGACTTGCACGAACGTATGCAGGCCACTGGTAGCGCCCAGGGCATAGCCAAGGCCCGGCTGTAGATACAGCGCACCAAGAGGGGTTTGAAGCAGGCCCGCGCCCGCCAGCACCAGGGCGTAGTCACGGCCCAGAGGGGCCAGGTTGCCGGACTCGAGGCGGGCACAGAGGCCCACCCCAGGCACGAGCAGGGCATCATGGCAGATTGACCCCTGGAGGCTCAGGGTGCTCAGGTTGGGGGTGTAGTTGGCCGAGACACCCACCCGCCAGGGCTTGGCCGTAAACGGCTCAGGAGCCACTGTAGCGGTCACTGAGGCGGGGGGGCCAGGAGGCCCGGCCTCTCCCCTTGGGCCAGGCGGCCCAGGCTCACCCTGGGGGCCTACAGGCCCTTGGGGGCCAGGGGGGGCAGCAGGTATTTCCAGATTCAAAACCGGCCTCTCGGGTGTGCCGGTTAGGTAAGCACGGGGGGCAGTCCCAGGTGGGAGCATGGTTATTGTCCCGATTTCCAGTTGCGGGGTTACACCCGCAGGGCCAGGAGGCCCGGCCTCTCCCCTTGGGCCAGGCGGCCCAGGCTCACCCTGGGGGCCTACAGGCCCTTGGGGGCCAGGGGAGCCCGCTACAGGGGTCAATAACCGTGCCTGCTCGAGCAGGGCATCCAGCAAGCACGGTAAGGCCCGCTGGAGAATTAGACTTGCGTCCCCTCGAGTGAGCGGTTCGCTTTGCCGGAAAGTTGTTTTGCCGTCTTTATCGGTATCCGGATCGCCGTACATGAACCGGCAGACCCGCACCGAGCCATCGGTCAGGGTCAGCGTTACCTTTCCCAGACCGTCAACGGGGTCAACCTGATAGTTGATTTTGAGGTCAAGGTACTCAATACCCACCGGCCCCACCACGCCCTTTTGCGCCAGGGCGCAGCAGGTGAGCAATAAAACCGCCACCACCATCACTCTCATACAACCTCCTTCTTTGTAGCGTTACACGCATACCGTAATGTAGTCGGTTTTGCTCATAGCGTCAACCTTTCGTTTCTGACTGCACTAGAGGGTACAATCCAATCATGCGGAGTCTGACAAATTTATTTAGCGTGTCTCTAAAGCGAATTTTCGCTAAGGGCCTGCCCTACGGGTGGGTCAAGCCGGGACACAAATACCACCGTAGGGAGTGGGACAGCAAAAATGCTAAGTGGCGGTACTTTTATCATGATGAAGACGACTCTCCACCAGAGACCAGTGACATGGTGGGTTTTAGTTGGGGGCCGGACGGGAACCTGAGAGCATCGGTTGCCTACGGCTCAAAAGAAAAAGACATCCTGAAAAAATATGCCGTAGGACGCAAGTTTGACCCAGACACCAAGTCCTGGATCATCCCGCCGAAAAATTTTATGGCTTTGCAGCGGGAGCTAAAAAGCTACCTCGTGACCGAAAAAGCCATGTCCCAGCTCAGGGCGTTGGGGTTCAAGCTCGAGGAGGACAGCGACTACAGCGCCCCCACTTCGGAGCCCATGCCCGAAGAAAAGCCCCAAAAACCAATTACTTACGATGCCGACGGGTATCCCACAGCGGAGTACCCGATTGACGATGAAACCAAAACCAAGTTATTCCCTGAGCAGATTATTGACGCCCAGAGGGTTTTACAGCGTTGGAAAGACGGGCACAAGGGCATTATCCTTGCAAACGGCACGGGCACGGGCAAAACCTACGTTTACGCCGCTGCCGCAAAAGAGTGGCTCAAAAACGGTTACAAGGTCGTGCTTATCGTGCCTAGCAGGGATTTGCGCGAACAGGTAGATGAGGCGCTAAAGCATGTTGGGGTTGACCCGACGCAGATACGCACGCATACCTACACCGAGCTAAGTAAAGGCCAATTGCCAGACATTGACAAAGGAACGATTCTAATTTTTGACGAGGCTCACAAAATCAAAAACGCCTTTGGGGGCAAACAGAGCAAGCGGGGACGGAACGCGATAGACACAATGACGAAAGCGGGTTTTATCCTGTTCTCGAGCGCCACCCCTTACCAAGACCTCGAGGAAGCCAAGTACTTGTCGTTCGGTGGGTTGACTCAGGGCCTGAAATTTGACGGCTGGATTCAGCAGTACAAGTATGTGATAGAGAAGGGCTGGAACGACAGCAAGCGGTATGTGTTTCGCGGTGAACCGGGTGATCTGCGCCGTGCGCACGAAGATTTGGTACGGAGCGGGGTGCTCACCAAGCGCATATTCCAGCCCGATCCGAGCCTTGTTGAATCTGATGCCCCGCCAATTGCGATTAGCGAGGAATATCAAAAACTCATGGATGAGGTAAGTGAACGGCTTACTGAAGCCGCCGAACAAAGCAAATACAAGGGCCTCATCATGGCCCAACGCACCAACCTGCTGAGAGCCATTCTCGAGCGGGCCAAAGTCGAGGCGTCCATTCCGCTTATCAGAGAAGAGCTTGCCAAGGGGCAGAGTGTTGCGGTATTTACGCAATACAAGTCCAGCAAAACCAGCGAGGATTTCAAACTGGACGATTTGCTGTTGGAAACCGAAGAAGCCGATTCTGTCTCGGTCGAAATTAAAAAAGCCCTTCAAGGACTTGATTTCAAGCTGCCGAGTCCCACCCGCCTTTTGCGCGACGCGTTTGAAAGTTCCGGCTATGGCGTGGGCCTGTACACGGGCAATGAGTCCCTGCCTCAGCTACGCAAGGCCAAAGCGGACTTCAACAGTGGCAAAATTAAACTTCTGGTACTCACAGGAGCCAAGGGCGGTACGGGTCTTAGTTTTCACGACACCGTAGGGAACCGGCCCACCACGCAGTTCATTATGTCCTACCCCTATTCGGCAATGGAGCTTGACCAGATGCTAGGTCGCGCGATCCGCAAGGGGTTGGCCTCCAAGGTTTCGGTCAAATTCCCAACATCTGCCGCCAGCTTTGAACGTAAACTAGCGGGCATCATTGGAGCCAAGATGCAGAGCATGGGCTACACGGTACGCGGGGATTATTCCGGTATCGGAGCCGATTTGTTGGATGCCTTTGAATACGGGTTTGCCAATGCCAAAAAGGGCGGGCTCGAGGAGATGCTGTCAAAGGCCCCTGACCTTGCGCCCACCCAGGCAACGCCAGCGCCCACGCCAGCACCCACCCCAACCCCCAAACCGGCCTCAGCACCCAAACCCACAGCAGCGCCCGAGTTGAAAGATTATTCGATGGACTCGATAACTGCCGCTGTACCCGCCCTGGCTGATTTGGCCGCCGAAGCAGCCTCGAGGCCCAGACCGCCCACAGTTATCGCACCGCCAAAGCCCGTCATGCCCGCCGTCGAAAAAGCAGCGGTTGACCTATTCGGCCAGGAAACTGAATACCCCTGGCAGCGCAAACAGCGCTTGAAACAGGAGCGGCAGGCAGCACGTGCCCAGCGCCCAAAGTCCAAGCCTCTGAACCCGCCTACTCCGGTTCGCCGCAAAGATAACCCTGACTACGCACCCCTTACCTATCGTGTTTTTGACCCAGAGACTGGCACGACGCGAGCCGTGACCACCTACCGCAAAAAAGGTAAGCGGCCCCCCCGTAAGGCGAAGCCGCAAGAACAGTTGACCTTGTTTGATCTTTTGCAGCAGGGATTAATTGAGCCGCCTAAACGTCGTAGAAAGGCGAATCAGGGTAAACTACTTTGAACGGGTACGCCCGCATCTCAGCGGCATAGTGAACCTCGGCTTTTTCTTCAGGCGTTTGGGCCTCGGCCAATTCCTCGTAGAAGTCAGGGCTGTGGGTGATTTGTACCCAGTTGCGGGCAAAGGTAAGGTCGCCCGGGTAGTTCTCGTTGTAGTATTTGCGAGTAGCCTCGAGACGTTCGCGGTCAGTAGGGTCAAGGTAGCTTTCCCAGTTTTTCATGTCTCTATCCTACCTTTTGGAGCCGCCAGTAACCCAGCGGATGGCATCAAACCTAGAAGCAAGGTCGTCAAGGTTTTCAAAAATGCGCACCTCACCGTATTGGCTCGTGATCGAAAGCCGGTGCAGGGGAGGGCGCAAAAACTTGATGAGGAACCATACCCCGCGCAGCTTGACCTTGTAAAGCGCACCGTAGCCATCAGTCACCTGAGTGGAGACCCTCGAGCCTTTTGGTGGAAGGTCGGACACAACTTGCCAGTGCGAGGGGCAGCCCGTCAGGTCGGTATCGCGCTCGGGCATGTTCACACCACCAAAGGCACGACTACGGCAAGGTTGCCCGCCGAATCAGTCAGCAGCGTAGGCTTTTTTGCTGTTTCACCCTCTACAGTCAGCGCCCATTGTAGACCCTCAGCGGAAACCTGGTTGAGAGCGTCTTGCATGTAGGCCGCCGAGATGTGGAAGGAGAACGGCTTTTCAACCTCATCCTCCAGTATCACCACGTCGCTGGACTCGCCGTAATCGCCACGGGATGTTAGAACCATCGTTTTACCGCTCACCTCGATCCTCGTGGGCCTTGTATCACCAGCGGCAAAAATGCCCATCATTTTGAACGCATCCATTAGCGCCCGTCTGTCAAAGCGCAAAATAACATTGCTGTCCTGAGGAATGATTTTTTCGTAGTTAGGAAAGTCATTGCCGTCGAGGGTGGCAACCTGAATGGTATGGTTTTTCCCCGAAACGGTGAAGCGGCCATGTGCATAGCCCGCCGCTACCATGTTTTCAGGCCCGCACAGGTTGAGTACGGTTGTGATAAAGGCAAGATTTCTTTTCGGGATGACCACAGAAGGTATGTGGCTATCGTAGGCCATCTTTTTTTCGGCGAACCTGTAGCCGTCTGAGGCGGCAAAAACAATAAGCCCGTCGTGCGTTTTCAACAACACACCGCGAAAAATCCCGCGAAAGTCGTCAGTGGCGCAGCAGTAGGCAACCGAGTCCAACCCATCGTGCAGGTCTTTAGCTTTGATTTGCGCCCCCTGTTCGTATGGTTCAAAAACAAATTCGGGATAATCGCTTGCTTGCATCGTGGTCAGTTTTGCCAGTTGCCTGCCCGCCGCAAATAGCATCTCGTTATTCTCGAGTTCGATGAAAATGCTATCGCTTTTTAGGTTACTCACTAACTCGATGAGCTTGTGTGCAGGTACAAGCGTGTCAAAAATGGCCCCCACGCTTGCGGGGACAACCCCCCTGTAGAACACTTCACCGTTGAAGGCGGTCAGGGTCAGATCGTCATTGGTTCCGGTAAGCCGCACCTGAGTCATTATCGGGTTTGAGGCTCTAGTCGGTGCTACACGCTTGACCACGTTAAGGACTTTGACCAGTTCGGATTTATCTACTTCCATACGTCACTCCTTTGAGTATCAGAAACGCCGCTACAGCCTGGTGAAAGCTCTGGAAACCTTTACCGCTCAATCTGATTTTGTTCAGGTCGTTCAAGTCCTGAGCGGTAATGCCAAAAATTTCACAGATGTTTGGCATGTCTGCCAGCTCACGCACCCCAGGCGCGAGGGGCAGGCTGTAAGACCGTTCAACGCTTTCTTCCTCTACTGCTCGAATGATTTGACTTGGAGCTACGCCATACAGTTTTGCCAGCTTGAACAGGGTTGCGTAGGACGGCCATGTGCGCCCCCGCTCAATGTCGGAGATGAGCGGCACGCTCAGACCAGTGGAGTATGCGGCCTTTTTTATTGACAGGTTCAGGTTTTTCCTGATCCTGCGAAGCTCCTGCCCCATTGTTGCCTTGTCAATCATGTTCACACCTCCGGTTGCAGCCTGTAGTCGCGGGGAGCCGTCACCTGAAACACCCTGCCTGACGCAAGCCTCGAAGCCCAGCGCATAGCCGCATCCACCGAATCGGCATAGGCCACTTTTTGCGCCGCTACGCCAGGGTCAAACTGGCTGGTTATGATCAGGGGCTTGCGCTCGACGTAGTAGTGCTCGAGCACCCTGTAAAACTCGCGCAGCGCCCGCACATCATCCCTGGATGCCCGTGCGGTTGCCACCATGCTTGCAAGGTCATCCAGAATTAGGGCATCGTAGCGGGTTAGGTCAGGGAAGGGGGCGGGGTTGGGGCTGTACCGTGTACGGTCAGCTTCAGCCATCGCGCCGTACCAGGCCCCTTCATTCCAGAACCCCACCCGCAGACCGGATTCACACATGGCACGGCCCACGCAAATCGCCAGGGTGGTTTTACCCACCCCAGCGTTGCCCCAAAGGTAGAGTATCCCGATTTCTCGAGGCTTCTGAGATAGGCGCTGCAAGGCCGTGAACAGGCCCGGATTGTTGGACTTGAGACCTTTGGGCACGCTGTCAAACCCAACGCTTTTGTACAGCGCCGGTAGCTGTCCAACAAAAGCCTTGAGACTTTGCTGGACATTCCAAAGGTGGCTCAGGCCACGCAGGTACTCTTGGGTGCGTTCGGCCTCACAGTCACAGTCGTGCCGGAGGCTGAAGGCCGATTCATAATGACCGACCAGGCCGCCCGCGCCGCACAGGGGGCACTTTGGGAGCGCGGGGTCAATTTCGGCAGGTTTGACTCTCGCCTTGATTTGGGCGAGTATTTCCTGTAACTCATCCATAGGGTGTAGCCTAACGCACTACCTTTACGTTGTCAATCACGCTATCAAGAGCCTGCTTGACCACCTGCGAAGCCTCGAGCCAGGGGCGTTCGAGGTAGTTGGGCTTATCCCAGATAGCGAGAATGACCGCCCGGTGCAAATCGGCTTGGAAGTCGTCTGATAGCTCGCTGTAGTGGACAGGGACGCTACCCAGGTATTTGCCCAACAGAACCGCATACCGATAACAAAAGTGGTTGAGGCTAGGGGGGCCATAAAAGACCAGACCAGCAGGGGTATAGGCCACTGGATAGCCCGCCAGAAGCCAGACGTGACGCGCTTCAATCTGCATAACTGGACACCTTTGTGGAGTAGGGCGAGAGCATTTCAGAGGCTTGAGTGCTGTTGGCCGGTATGCCGCCACGCCGTTTGATGAGGGCAGCGCCGCGTTCTGAGTAGTCCTCGAGATGCCGCAAAAGCGTATCGAATCCAAAAGCCTTGCCGTTTTCGCGTCCGCTCAGGAAGCCGTCAGCGGCCATGTACGCCGTGCCCTGCTCAATCATTTGTATCAAAGTCTCGTGCGAGTAGTGCTTCAAAAGTGCTTGTAGCTTCTTTTTGCGGAATCCCGAGGCGTCCTTGGTTTGGCAGGCGGGCATGGTAGACGCCTTGAACCGGTTATACGCCGCCGCATAGTCGGCGAGGTCAAAGGCTTTGGGTTTGGGTTCAGGCGACGGAAGCAAAAAAGGTTCCCCACACCCCTCCAAAAAATTATCCTCTTGCTTAAGAGAATTTAATTTAGTAATTAAACAATTGTCGTTTCTAACCATTTCCTCATCTTTTGCCGGTTGTTCGTAATTTTTTACGACTTCACCGTTTGCCGCGCCCGGCGCATTTTCCTGAGTTTCGTAAATTTTTACGATGCCCGGCTCTGGCTGTGGAGTTTCGTAAATTTTTACGATGCTTTGCTGTTGCGGCTGTTCGTAAAAAGTTACGAAGGTGTCATTTTCGCGCACTGGACTTTGTTCTGTGGGTTCGTAAATTTTTACGATACTCTCTTGGGGAGTTTCGTAAATTTTTACGATGCTCTCTTCTTCATGAGAAGGATAATCGTAATTTTTTACGATGCTCGATGGTGTATCGTAACTTTTTACGATTGTAGTATCGGCCACATACCGCAGTGGTTTTTCACCCACCACCCTGACCAAGCCCCGCTCTACCAGAACCTGCAAGGCCCGCCGTACTGCCGACTCAGGAAAGGCATGGCCCTGAAACTCAGCCGCCATGTCTGCCCGGGTCATCGGCTCAGGGCTATCTACCATAGCCAAAAAAAGCCACCCAGCATTGCTAGGTAGCTCTGAAAGGAATCGTCTCAAACCCGATGGAATCACGCTCACCACCCCGAAGGAAGGCGCACCTGCTTATTGCAAACAGGTGCGCCTTTGTCAAAGACCATACCCAGTATGCCCAGCGCCAACAGCCAGGCGATCAAAAAAGTCCACACATTGCCGATGATTGTTTTCACGCCTACCCCCTTGTGGGTGCATTATGAGTTGCTACATCCGGTGTGTCAACATTGTAAACCCTATAATGGGGCCATGAAACTTGAAAACGCAAGGGCACTTTACACAGATATAGCTCGAGCGCTTGCTGAACAACATTATTTTGAACGCCAGCTAAAGGATCACCTAGCTGCGCTGAAAGAGGGTCACGCGGGACAGGCCCAGGCCGCCGCCAGACACGATTTAGGCAACCCCGCTGTTGGAGATGCCTATCTGGAAGCCCTCGAGCAGGCCCGGCTTGCGGAGGTACTGCACCATGCTAGGCCCTGAACTGTACCCGCTGATGCAGTTAGTCTCTAACTATGGCTACGTCTTGAAAATAGAAGAACAGGTAGTAGCCGCGATGAAAGACGGGCGAGTTTATGTTGTTCAGATTGACGAAAAGGGGGTAGAGGATGCACTCGAGCGCCTATCACAGCTTGTTACACAAAGCCGACCCACATGTGACGACTCCCCGGACTGAAGTCCGAGGCTTTGGAACTCGAGGAAGTTTACCAGGCGCAAAAAGCCAAAACAAAAAAGACTACCGCAAAAAATCCAACCGCAAGGGTAAGTAAAATGCAAGCATGACCTCTTTGCAGGATTTGATTGCCAAAGCCGTACAAGGCTTTCTTTTTGACAATAACAACAAACCGGCTGCCGACGTAAACCCTGAACTGATGCCGGTCAAAAAACCGGTCACTCGGAAGGGTAAAACATTTTTGCAAACCTATTACGTAGAACGTGACGAGGGCAAGCCGAAAGTTGAACAGCCGGGCCTTTTTGACGCACCCACCCCAACCCCTGCACCCACCCAGGCGACACCAGCACCCAAACCCACCCAGGACATCCCAACCCCTGCACCCGTCCCCGCCCAGGCCGATTCAAAAGAGCAAGCGGGTTCAGGAAGTAGCAAGCAAAAAACTCTTGCCTACCGCGCAGAAGAGAATTTGTTGATCAAAGAAACCAGGGATTTTCTCGAGAGGCATGGTTTGCTGGACGTTCTTACAACGCCAGGTTTTACCAAAACAATAGAGAATGATTCTGTAGAAGTGAGCATTCGCAACGTCAATAGAGAAGGTAAAAATCAGGTGATTTTGTCGTATGAACCTGAACGCGGTAGAGGTTTTATCAGGTTTGACGTAGATAACAAAGGTAATTTATCTTTAGATGTGGCCCATGGGCCGTTAGCTTTTACAGACGCGGCTCTACAAAACCCTAGATTCGCAAGAGATATTTTGAAAAAACTGACGAGGCTCGCCGACGAAATAGCGTTTCGGGATTTGGTTCCACCCAAAACTAAAACTAGAGATATACCCAAATTGTTGCGAGCCGCAAAAGAGCCAGCGGCTTTAGCTGAGAGCGCTCATGCTTTTTTGCAAGATTATGGCCTGGAGCGGGTGCTCGAAAACCCTGATTACAGGGGCATGTTCGATATAAAGCAGGGCCAGGTATTAGTACACCGTTTCCGTAGCAGCAACCAAGACTACGTGAAGGTGGAAAGAGTTATTAATCAGGACACTCGCAGATTGATTGACGGCCTGGTTTTCAAACTCAACCCTGATACGAAAAAACTGGAATTTGTCGAAATGACCGGCAGGAACAGCATAAGAGAAACGCGAAAAAATGCCGGAGCAGCAATATCAGTTTTGAACAGCATATTGGCCGACATAAAGGCAAGCGAAGCCAAGCCAAATATCATAGACCCAAAGCACGGGCATATCATTCAAATCAGCGTTGGATACAGCAACCCAACCCAACCCGCATCAATCGAACCACGCAACCAAATAGGCCACATTGAGAGCAAACTTGCCATGATGCTCAAAAAATGGGGGCTTGCAGAGAAAGTTTTGCAGGGCGACACCTTTCACATCCGGCTGCAAAAAGAAGGCTACCAAGACCTTGTTATCGAGCGCCACAAAGCGGGCAAAGAGCACGAGTTGTATGTGTCGCATTACTACAATGAGAGCGGGGATCGCATTCTCGATAGTGAACTTGTGTTCACGCTAACCGATGACGGGCACTTGTTTTTCAAGGATGCGGTTGTGAACTTTGCTGGACGGCATATCAAAAAGCCTGATAAACAGTTTGCGGACACATTCCTGAAAAACATCAGAACCTACGGCTACGAGCCCCCCAAACCGGAGCAGAGCGGGCCTGCTGCCCAGGCCCAGGCCGAGACCGCACAGGAGCCCCCCGCGCCCCCACCCGCTGACCCCTACGAAGGTCAGTATGACGAGCACCACCAGGTAGGCGAGATTCGCACCCTCAATGGCCGCCGGTACATCCTCAACGAAAACCACCGCTGGGAGCGGTACGACAAAGAGGACGACCAGCGCCATGAACACCGTGTAGAAGGCGACGATGGAACTGTTACCTATAGCCTGCTTCACATGCCAGGCAAAAAATATCCGTGGGTAATTCGTGGGCGCGATGAGGAAGCCGACGAGAACTTTTTAGTACAGACGGCCAGCGACGAGGAAAAGGCTCGAGAAGCTTTTGAACGCGCAACCGCGCACCTGAACCGTCCTGAACCCCAACCCGCCACCGATGCCCAGGCCGATCCTATCCAGGAGGCCGCCAAACAGTTGCAGGAGGCCGCCGAGAAGGTCAAGCAAGGTGAGGAACCGCACGAGGCTTTGCTCGAGGCCGCCAAACAGTTGCAGACCGCCGAAGTAGAGCCCGAGCAGGCCATCGAACAGGTGTTAGACCAGGCCAATTGACGAGCCCTATACCCTATACGACCCCGATATGGAATGGGCCAGCTTCGTCAGCGCCCGCAGTTGATCAACCGTTGCCCTCGCTAAAGTAAGGGCGTGGAAACCTACAGCAACGTACCTTTTTCGCTCAGACTCCCCTATTTTGCAAAAGCAGAAGAAATAGGGGGGCAGCGTTTTGTCTACTTCGAGACCAGCCGCGAGGGGGTCATTGACCGCGAAGGCGACGACATTTTGGCCGATGCGCTTTGGGCCAGCAAAGACCTGTTTCTCGAGCAGGGCACATTGGACATCAACCACTGGAGCTTTCTAGGGAACCCCTATGGCACAGAGCGCCGCCCCGAGTACGAGATCGGTATTCCGGTAGATGCCCGCCGCCAGGGTAAGAGCATTTTCGTAAAGGGCCAGATTTACACCAACGCCACCAAACCGACCAAACTTGCAGGGTTTGAGGGCATGGGGTTTTGGGCTGATGAATTCTGGCACAGCATTACCGCCATGAACCCGCCAAAGCGGTGGTATCCGAGCGTTTTCGGCAATATCAAATCGGTAAGGGTGGAGAACCGCCGTGGGCGTCGGGTGCGTGTCATTACGGGCACAGAATGGTACTCGGTGGGTTTTGCAACCAGAGCGCAGCACCCCGAGCTTCCGCCGGTGTCTACCGAGCCGATGGGAGGGCTTAGAAAAGCTGTAGACCTGAACCTCAACCGCGTCAGCAAGGGCGTGTGGGAGATGGGCGTGAACACCTTTGTAAAGGCCCTGACGACGGGTGACGTCGTCCTTGATTCGCCGTCAAAAACGGGTGTGCAGGCCCTCACCAGGGAAAGCCTCGAGGGGGCTGTTAGAAACCAGACCGAGCGCCCAGCGATGCCCTACGAAAAAATGCGGGCCAGAGTTTTCAACCGCATTCGTAAAGGGCAAATGTTGCCAAAATACGATACGATTCGCGCTTTTTTAGTGGCTCAGGGCATGAGCAAAAAACAGGCCACCGAGATCACCGAGCGCATCATGCGCGACGTTTTGCGGGTGCTTGGATGATTGACTGCTGACGTTATTACAGTGAGTGCTATGAAGGAGACGCTATGCTGACCGAACTTGAGAAAGAAAAGGTTCAGGACGCGCTGTCTCGAGCCGCCGCCTTGCTTGCAAAAGCCGAGGATATGGACGACGACGAGATGGCCGAAATGGACGATGAGGACAGGGAGCGGGCCATGCTCAACCGTGGTCAGGGCATGGACATGGACGACGACGAGGAAGAAGAGGACGATACCCCGCAGGCCGCGCCCGCAGCGATGATTGCAAAAGCGGTACAGAGCCTATCGCCCGTGCTCAACGAGCTTGATCGTCGCCACAAGGAATATCTTGAATCGGTAGGAGCGGTACAGGAGCGCCAGGACGAGCTCGAGCAGATGGTGAAGGCCCTGGTGGTCAAATTGGACGAGTTTGTAACCATCGCCAAGGCCCAGCAGTCCAGCCTCGAGACGATGGCGAAAGCCGTCAACATCGCCACCGGACAGCCCCGTAAGCCCAAAAGCCTTGTTTCCATCCCCACCGGCGAACGCCACGCAGCCTTGCCCGTGGGTGAGTTGCTGGCGAAGGCCGAGCAGGTCATCACCGACCCCGCGCAGTTTGCTGAGGCACAGCAATACCTGATGACCGGCTCACTCAATGCGTTCAAGGAAATTCTGACCGAAGATCAGCGTAAAGCGATTTTTGGGTAATTGGAGGAACACTGACCTATGGAACCCCGTTTCCACATCCCAGGCGCACAGAGCGGCCCTTTGACTTTCGAGGACTTTGACCAGTTCGCAAAGGCCAGCGCCATTACCTCGACCTACGAAACCAACCCGCTGCTCATGAGCGGTATGACCGCTTTGCGGCCTGAGAACCTCGAGTCTCTTGTACGCAAAGTGGTTGACACCCAGGACAAATTCCGTATCTACAAAACGCTTCCAAAGGAGCGTACCCGCAGCGCCGTCAACGAGTACACCATCCAGGTGTCCATTGGTGGGCAGGTAGGCGGTACGTTCGGGCGCGAACTTGCGGCCCTGAGAAGCCAGGTAGGTTCGTACAAGCGGCGCGTGACCTACATTAAGCAGCAGTACACAATGGCCTCCATCGGCCACTTTTCCAGCGTGCAGCGCACCCTTGAGAACATGCGGGCGCTGGAAAACGTCAACGCTGTGACCCGTCTGCTGCGCGATGCAAACTGGAGCATCTTTTTTGGCGACGAGCAGGTAGCCCCGCTTCAGTTCAATGGCATTGAGACGATTTTGCGGCAGGAGCGGCCCAACCACATCATTGACATGTCCACCATCACGACCTCCAACGACCCCCGTACCTACATGGAGGCGTGGATGGACACCGCCCGCAGCATTGGGGCACGGATTGGCAACCAGGGGATTTTTGGCGAGCTTACCCACGTTTTTAGCGACCCGCTGATGGAAGCCTTCTTGCAGAAATTCCTTGACCCCACCTACCGCATCATGCTGGACAACAACCCCACCACCATCGCCTACGGTTCGGCTGTACCCCGCCTGCGCATCGGGAATGAAGTCGTAACCAACATGTACGACATCTACATCCCCAACGCCGATAGCGCCATGCCACAGGAAGCGTTCGACGCGGACGAAGGCGGGAATACCCGCGTAGATGCCAACAGCCCGGGCGCACCCACTCTTGCGGTAGCCTCCCCCGTCAACCCAAACAGCCGCTTTGACGCGGCCAAGGCGGGCACGTACATCTTCCGCGTGGCCGCCATCAGCGAGTCCGGCGAGGAAGGGTTTTTGTCCGCGCCCGTCACCCACGCCGTTGCCACCGGTGATGTTGTGGAGTTCACCATCACCCCCAACGCCGACCGCCGCCAGACTGGGTATGCGCTGTACGTGACCACCCGCAACCCCACCGGCACACCCACCTTGAAGGATTACCGGCTCATCAGGCGGATTCCAGCCACCAACCCAGGCAGCGCTGACCCCACAGTGTACACCTGGAACCTCGAGGACATCCCAGGCTCGAGCCGCAGCTTCTTCCTCAACGTCAACCCTCAGAGCATCAGCTACCTGACCCTTTTCCCCACCCAGAGCATCCCCCTATACGCCACGGGCGCGACGGGCCTCGGGCAGTTCTGGGCAGTAGCGATGTATACCGCCCTCCAGGTTTCCATCCCTCAGCACCACTTTGTGGTCAAGAACATCCTGCCCCCCGAAATGAAGGCGAGCTGGAAGCCGTTTTAAGCCCTGATATTACCCCCCTGGGGACAGGGGGGTAATTTACCCCAATAAAGGAGGAAAATATGAGTGAATATCGCATTGAGTGCAGGCTGGACTTTATCAAGGACATGGTAAGCCGCCAGAAAAAGATTGAGATCAACAACGTGGAGTTTCGCCGCGTTGAGGACATGATTTTGTCGGAGCCCGTGGACAACGCCACCGCTGGAGAGTTTACCGGCATCGAGGGCTATATTTTGCGTGGAGCTGAAAAACCCTATCCATTCCTGTCTGACCTGAGTGAGCACGGTAAACCGGGTGTACCCGATGGGATGAGTTTCGACGCGCCCGCTGATGCAAAGCCTAAAGAGCAACCGGAGTCGGTTGACGAAGGCCCTTATTTTGAAACCATGACCAAGAAGCAGCTTTTGGAGTATGCCGAGAAAAACGGCATCGAGGTCAATCCCGCACTGCCCAAAGCTAAGATCATTGAGACAATCAAAAACCGCGAACCGACCCGTCGCCTCGAGGACATGACACAGGAAGAGCTTTTTGCGCTTGCGGAAGATAAGGGTATCCCGGTGGGGCAGCACTGGACTAAAGAGCAGTTGCTCGAGGCCCTCAACGAAGCCTGAACGTCAGCAAAATAACCCCCACCCAACAGTGGGGGTTATTTTTCACTGCGTTTTTACAAAACATTTGTTAGGCTGAGACTATGACCCCTCTCAAACAGTACCTAGAATCATTTTGCGAGGCCAACAGGTTGCGCGAGCAGTACCACGACGCCCTGCTAAACAACGAAGAGGGATACATCGTAATCGTGCGATTCAAACGTATGCGCGAGGCCGAGCGTCGTTTTTGGCAGGCTCGAGCCGAACTTTGGAAAAACATCCGCAACATGTTTGGGTGGTAGCATGTAGTTGTGCTACTGTCCACGAACTTTGTACGGGAGAATATCCTGCCGGGGTTGCCGCTGGTAGACTCCATGGGTCAGCCGTTGAGTGATCGCGCCCTGGATTTTCGTATACAGTCTACGGTGGCATGGTTTGAACGCCGGTTTGGGGTGCGTTTGAAACCCACCACAATCAAACTAGGGCGTGAAGTATTGCCAGGTGAGCTTCCAGAGCACGACGAGACTCTACCGGCTCTGCCGTACCGCGCCGCCGGTGTCCACGGGCAAACCTACCACATCATGCGCCTGCCCATTGGCCCCATTCGCCAGATTCACGCGGTAGGGCTGTGGTTGCCCGGTATGCCGTCGGGCTCGAGGCTGCCGACCGATTGGGTTTATGAGTGGCCCAGGCCCGCCACCGTGCAGATTTACCCAGGACGCACCCTCACCATTCCCAACGTGTACGGCCCAGGCTTTTTGACGATGGTCAACATGGCCCGCAACGTACCCCAGGCATGGCATTTTTCTTACACCGCCGGATACGACGAGAGCGACTTGCGAGGCCCGTGGGCTGATGTGCTATTGAACCTAGCAAAAATGGCCGCGATGGAGATTCTAGCGCCGGGTTCGCTGGATCGCAACTTCGTGGCAGGGGTGCAGGGGCGCAGCGTTGGGGTGGATGGCCTCAGCCAGTCGGTGCAGTTTATGAACACGCCGGACGGTTTGAAATACTCAAACCTGTGGGGCCACCTAAAAGAAGAAGTGCAGGAGTGGCTAAAATCTTTTTGGGCCAACAAATCGGGTTTTATGCTGGACATTCTGTAGGTGCATATGCCGCAATACTCAGATTTTCCCCAGGGCGAGTTTGAACCTGAACTGTTCGACATGCTTTTGAACGGCCCCCTGACCTATCGGGTGAGCTGCCGTGCAGCCAGGCTATGCCCCTGTGACGATGGCCGCAGCGGAGGCCCGGCCCACGACTGCCCTGTGTGCGAAGGACGCGGCTATATCTGGTCAACCGTGCCTCTTGTTGAGTATGAAGACACCCTGACCCACTACGGCCCAGGCCCGTACCTGGAATGGCGATTCAGTTTCAAGGTGGCTGATGAACGGCTGTCGAGGGCTCGAGTGACTGAGATTCTGGAAGTACGCGACCAGTTTGGTGGCACACACAGCGACGTCAGCGTGGGGAAAGAATCGGTCATAGTTTGGGGGAGCCGCCGACCGCAGCCAGGCACGCTATACACCGTGCGATACCGCGCCCCCGAACAAATGCGCCTGCACGCCCAGGTCATACGCACACAACGGTCATGGGCGGCCAGGGGGGAAGTGAAAGAGGGCGATATGGAATGCTCGATACCCGAGCGCCTCGAGGACTTGATAACTCCAAACCCAGCTTTTCAGGCCAAGGAACACGACCGCTTTGTTTTCCTAGACCTCGAGCGCCCCGTCAACCAGCGCATGACCAGGGGCAGCCGCGAAACCCTGCTATACCCGACTTTTTGGGAAATCAAGGCGGCCAGGGCGATTGTTGGGGGCAGTGAAGTGACCTATGAGCCAGGGGTGGACTTTGTAATAAACAATAACGCCGTGCAATGGCTCACTAGCGGCCCGCCCTATGGAAGCCCTTACGTCCTGGACTACATTGCCTGCCCTGAGTATTACGTGTTCGCCGAGCTGCCCCAAATGCGCCATGTGGACGGCCTACGACTGCCGCGCAGGGTAGGCTTGCGGTTGTTCGACCTATACCCAGGTAGGGGAGGATAGAAATGGACTACGCGAAGATGACCATAGAAGAATTGGCCGCCCTGGTAAGGAAAAACTTGGCGTTGAGGCCCTCAAGCGACACCGCCAGCTTGAACGCGGCATGTGGCCGATTCAAATACCGGAGCGCACCCAACGGCACAATCGTCATCACCGATCCAGAGTGGACGGCTAAAAATATCGTGAGCCTGACGACTCAGGAATACGGCAAACGCAACGCCCTGAAAGATTTTGTTCCCGATTTGCCGGGATGGCCTCCCACACCTATCTTGCGCAACGGTAAACCCGCTTTTACCACTGTGCCTAAAGTATGGTGTCACCGCCTCATGGCCCCCGCTCTGGTACTCGCATGGCGCATTGTTTTTCTGGAGAACCTACAGAGCAAGGTCGCTACTTTTGACGGCCTGTGGGTTCCACGCCACCAGCTTTTCAACCCCTCACGACCCCTCAGCGTCCACAGTTGGGGCATGGCCCTGGACGTAGCCGCCCGCACGAACGGCTTTGGCGCAAAACCCCAGCTCGATGAGCGCGTAGCCCAGATTTTCGAGTTTTATGGTTTTGCCTGGGGAGGGCGGTGGAGGGGGCCCAGAGGAAAAAACGACTTCAGCCTGGCCGACGGGATGCACTTTGAGTATTGTGACCCGCTCGAGTACGCACGCGGCCCCATCCAGGACGGGGTTTTGAAAAAAGACCGGCCATGATTTTTCTTGTCGAACCCCTGCCATCAGGAGCTGCCTGCCGCCTCACGGTTGCGGTGGGTGAGGAAAGCGTCACCTTTGCAGTCTATGCCTCGAGCCTTCCTACGCCGCCCGTAGGCCCGCCAGGGCCCGCCTACCGGCTTGTGGCAGATGGAATGTTCAGGTGGCATAGGACGGCCTCCAGAATCGCTATAGAGAGCCCACAGAGGCATTGGTATCAGACCGTGGACATGCACCCCACCCTACGGGCTGAGACCCCCGTCTATTACCACTGCCTTTTTTCGGTAGGCGATCCGCTCACCGTCCAGGTCACGCCCACCCGCCGCATGGAGGCCCAGGCCGTTGTGTTGCGCGACATCCTCAAGCCTCGTATTGAATATGCGTTGAACAAGGCCATAGCCGCCAACCGTTTGGGGCCACGGGTCAACCACGTGCCGGTATACGAGCAGGACGTTCTAGCCAAAGACCAGCCATTACCCGCCGTGCTCATCAAGGAGACACAGACTTTTATCAGCCAGCCCATAGGCGGGATACGGGGTGAGTGGAAGCGGCTCAAGGACGGCAAAATGTTTATCGAACGCACCCGTTTGTACCGCGCCAGGCTTGACATGCTCGCCATCAGTGAGAACCCATCGGAGCGCACCATTTTGGGCAACATCCTGCAAGAGATGGTGCAAACCGATTGGCTCTTGCTGGAAGAAGCGGGCTACCGCGAGATCACCGACCAGCGCATGACTCGAGGGGGTCAAGACCCTGAAGGGTTGGTGATTTTTGCCGAGGAAGTGACAGTGGACGGGGTGATAGAGCTTGTGGCCCGCGAGGAAATGCTGTATGCGGTCAGCCCCGAGTTTGGGGCCATCATGGAAGCAATTGTGTAGTCCCGTAGCGCAGGGTTTGACGCACCTCAAACGTCCAGGGGCTACTCGAGCGACCCGCCGTTGCTACGGTGGGTGTGGCAGGGTTTTCGGCATAGGTCACGTAGGCCTCGAAGCCGTATTGCCCTGGCAGGTGAGCGGGGATGTCGCCTTGCTGGAACTCCCAGATGAGGGTTTGGGGGGGCAGGGCGAGAAGCTGGGCCAGGGTAAACACCCGCTTTTTGTGCTTGCGGTTGGGCATTATCAGGAATAGCTCAATTTGCAGGATTGAGGGGTTGTGCGTATTGACATTGGTTGTCAGGGTGTAGACAAAACCCCAATCGCCCGCGTAGATCATGGCCTTATTGTACCCAGAAAGAAAGATGCCGAGCCCAAAGGCCCGGCATCTTGGGGTTGGCCGCTACGCGTCAGTGACGGTAGCGAGCCAAAAGTTGATCACCGCCCCCTCGGGGAGCGTCGTTGCCCCTTCGGGGAGACGAGGCCCGGTGTACTGGGCAACGAGAACCTCGTCACCTTCCACCAGGCTGACGTTTATCCGCCCGTAAGAGGCGGGGGTTTCCCCCTGGGCCTCGAGCCCCAGGAGCCCGTCCACCACCCGGGCAGTGTCTGCGTGCCCCACCGCAGGAGTCAGCTTGTTGGCCCGCGAGTACGCGCGGGCCTCCTCGAGGCCCAGGGGGGTAAACTTGACCGTCGTTTCGACGGCGAAAAGAAGCATGTTCAGACTAAAAGCGTTTACCAGGTACTTGCTCATATCATTTCCTCCACCCCCAATGTGGCATACTCTGCTACACCTTGCAAGCATCCCTGGCTTCATGCCATGATTGTTGCGTTGCCTGCTACATTCCAGGGCAACAGGAGGCCAGTATGAAAAAGCCGATAGACCTTGAAGCTATTACAAAAATTCTTATGCCAGACGAAACCCACCCGTCGGACTTTGAGAGCCTGCACGGGTTTGTTTTGTGTGGCTATGCAGAGAAAACGGACAAAAATCAAGTAAGCGACACGCCAGTACCAGTAAAACTTGTCATGGGGCAATACTTTTACCGTCCCGAAGGAAGCGCCGAAGGACTCCTCGAGGCTCACTTTTTGAATGACAGCTTTGACTACATCCGCACTGCTATAGCCGACCGCATTTTATCGGCTATGGCGGTACTCATTGCCCGTCGCGTAGAAGAGCCTGAAAGTCTGTATGAGGCGGCTGTCATCGTGAAAAAGTACAACGAAAAGTTTGGACTCGAGGCTCGAGCCCGAGAAAACGGTGATGTCTTTTATGCCGAACTTATCGCGTTTATGAGGATGCTGGACGTGGACATTCCCGAAGATGAGCAGGACGGCGTAAAACAGCCGCCTATCCCGCCACTGGACAGCTAAACGAACACCGACAGGCGGCCCTCAAGCTCATCATCCACCCGAAGCAACCCCGCAAAGTAGGCGGGGTTGTCCCAATTTAGATACCCCTCGAAACCACCCATCACGATTAGGCTACCTGTAAACAGGCTCACCGCGTCACCAGGGCGTATCTCAAAGCCCAGCGCCAGCACCCGCTCGTTGCCAAAGGGGTTGAGTACCTGGTTCAGAATCGTGTAGTTGCCCACCGGATCGCGCACCCGCGCCTCTATCTGAAACAACCCATCCGGCAGAAGGTTCAGGTTGTAAAAACCCCGAAACATGGTGTTGCCCGTACCCACCGCCACCATCGGCATCTGGTAGGTGTTGCCCGTGGGTAGATGGCGCAGGGTCACGAAGCCGTCAGCCCCGAAGTAGTCCTCGAGAAAATCCGTGTCCAAAACCCCTAGCGGCTCATCCGAGGTTAGAACAAGCCAGAGTTGGGTATAGTTGCCTCGATAAAAAATCATCAGCCACCGTAGACAGCCATAACCAAAGTAGGGGGTGTGGTATCGCTCGAGGCCGGACGGAAGCGCCGTCGCCGCGACACGGTGAACCTTGCAATGATCAGGCGCGATCTCATAAAAATCCTTTCTAACGTTTGAACAGCTCGAATCCTGCCGCCAGCACCCCTCCTAGAATCAGCCAGACCACCGCCTGAATCAATGCCGACCATTGCCGTTGTCCCTCTATTTTCGCCTCGAGCCTGCCTATTGCCTGATTGATGGCCGCCAGCGCGGACGGCAAGCCCTCGAGCGCCTCGAGGCGGCGTGAGTGCTCTTGGAGGATGGCCGAGTGGCGTTCCTCCGTACGCTCCACACGCTCCAAGCGCTCGTAGATTCGTTGCATTTCTGGCTCCACTCGGTCTCCTACAAGATGCATTTAATGTGGACTCTCGGAGTTTGCAACTCTACATTTAGAGTTTTGGAAGTCTGAATTGCGAGTTTATCGAACATAGCCTACCCCCTACAAAACATACTCGATGCCGATGGCAGGGATAGATCCCGTCCCTGCCGTGAACCCGCTGGTTGGCGCGGGGTTGGATGGTACGCCGGATGTGTAGAAATGCGTCACCAACGCTGTCCCGCCGGTTGCATGCGCTAGCGGAACCGCACCGCCTACTGCCACTGCACGCAAAGTCGGCGTTGAGCCTGCATGCAGTACCAGCCAGTACACGCCCGGCTCGAGCGGCTGGTTGAGGGTCACCGTTTTCACCCCCGTGGACGAGCCATCGAATGTCCCGCTGATGAGCCGTGCGGTAGGCCGACCGAGGGAGTCGGACTTGTACAGATGCAGTGTTTGTGTCCCGGCCCCGGTAGTCGTGACCTCGGCAGTCAGCGTTATGCAGCGAATCCAGCGCTCTACTCTGAACGGAATCCAGTAGGCGCGGCCCGACGTGAGGGCCAGCGTGGTGAAGGCGGTGGCTCCAATCGCGCTGATTACTGGCCGCGTGGTGCTGGTCGGGAAGCCGGGGGGCAATGCCACGGGCAGGGTAAACAGGTGCGAGCGCTGAGAAATCAGGCCCGTGCCCATGTCCCGCTCGACTTCTTCGCGGATGGCGAAAGCCCCAAGGTCAGGGGATACTCGAGGAAGCAGGTCAAAATCGAGTGCGGGGAGATAGGTAGTTTCCCCCGCGCGACGGGCTGGAGAAGTGAGGGCGGGCCTGAAATCCCCCCTGTAGCCGGGGAAAATCAGTTGGGGGTCAGTGGTGATGCCGTTGGTGTGACCGCCGTTGGACGTGATTCGTGATGTGATATTGAACGTGTTGTTGTACAACACGTTTCTGTCCCAGGTGTTGGCCCCGGTAGCGTTTACCACGTCCAGGCCGTAATAGCAATGCGCTACGATATTGCCCACCGTGACGTTGTTCTGGCAGAGAGGGGTCGTCACGTCCCCCGCGCCTAATGAAATGCCCGCATATTTGCAGCCCCATATAGTGTTATAGGCCACTACGTTGTTCTGGTTGCTACCCCAGGATGTGATGCCCATCGCAATAATGCGGAATATTACGTTGTTGCGGATGATGCTACCGTTGCCGTAGAAGTAGATGCCGTGCACGCGGGTTGCCGGAGCCGAACCGTTACCCCAGGTGCGGCTGTCAAAATCGGCGGTGTCGTGGATGATATTGCCCTCCACAAGGCAGTTCATGGCCGCACCCACGCCACCGTCGTAAATGAGAATGCCCGTCCCGCCGTCTACCCCTTCCACCGCGTTCATGTCGTGGATGTAGTTGTAGAGCATGTGCGAGCCAATGCCCCGGCAGTAAATGCCCACGCCGATAACGCCGGTAATCTCCAGGCCCATCGCGCGATAATAATCATCGCCCGGCTGGATGAAGAAACCAAACGAAGCGGTGGTGCTGTGAATCCGCGCCCCGTGCAGGTTTTCTGAGGCCACGGTGATGTAGGCGCTGCTTGTCCCGCTGTTCAACGTTTGATAGGCGGCAGCGCCATAGCCGTTGGCGGACGTGTACAGGCCGTCCATCAGAAGCAGGACATCGCCCGGTTGCAGTTGGTTGAGGGCGTGTTGTAAGCTCCAGGGCGAAGCTCGTGTACCACTGTTGCCGCTACTGCCGCTTGGGGCAGCGTAGTAGATGTTACTGGCCTCGGCAATGTATCTAGCCAACATTGCCTTGTATCGCTCTGCTCTTGTAGCGCCGTTGGGCGCGATGTTTAGCTGAGTGCTGAGCGCAAGGCGGCCATCGGGGTCGAGCCAGCGTTTGCCATTCCAGCGTGCAAGGCCGCCTATGCCACCGCTCCAAACCATATCGGAGCAGTGAGCAATAGCCCTGTAGTTGGACGGCAAAATGGGCAGGGTGCTGACGGTGAAGGTGGGTAACTGCACTGAGCGGGGATCTTCTACGAGTGCTACCGTTTTAGTCCCAGCCGCAAAATTGACCAGGTTATTGCTGTCGCTCGAGCGGATGGCCGTCCGGCTGGTTAGCTGGTTTCCCGAGGCAGTATAGGTTGCCTCGCAAATTTCCCACGCGCCCGTTGGATTCAGATTGGCGTCTACCGCCTCAATCAGGAACACGGCCCGCTGACCATCGGATAATCTTCCGCCAACCGTCACAAAACCTGTTACAGCACCGGCAAGTGCAATACTGCCCGTGCCGGTGCTGGTAGTAGTTTCCAGGACGCTATCAGGTAGCATTATCCACCATAAACCGCCATGACCAGGGTGGGAGCGGTGCTGTCAAGGTTATAGGTGATGTCCAGGCCTACCGCTACACTCGAGCCCTGCCGCGCCCGCAACAGCAACCGCCCCGCCTTTATGCCGTCGCCAGCGGTCAGGTTGAGGGAAATGCCCGAACCCAGCTCGGCTACCGTAAAAGCCCGCTCGTTAGTACCGTTATCACTCCAGCGAAAATCATTGCGGCTCAGAGTGCTGTGGTTGGCCCATTCAAGGGTGCGCACCCCACCTCGGTTGTCCCAGGCCGAAAGCACCCGTAAAACGGGGTTTGTAGAGTTGCCCGCCGCGCCTATCTCAGCGTCCTGTGACTGAAGCGTAATAGCGTTGGAAGGTTTGTTTCTGATCCAAAAGGACTCTTCTTGCTGGGCCTGGTTGCTAGCCTGATCGGACGAGCGGTGTTTGATGTAGTTTTGCGTACCCGATCCGCTCGAGACGGTGGGAGAGTTGCCCGCTGTCAGGGCCAACCGCCAGGCTACTTGATAGCTGATGTTGGTACGGTTGCCCCCACCGTCAAACGGATTAGTCCCATCGGGCGTTTCAAAAGTCACGGAGCCCGAAACGGGGATGCTCAAAATGCGCACCAGGAAGGCGTTACCGCCGTTGACCGATGAATGCGCCACCAACAGGTAATCCCCCACCGAAAGCCCCGCTGTAGAGGCGATGGTGAGCCGTTTGTTAGTGTCGTTGTAAGAGCCCGCCGTACCGTTGGTGATTACCGTTGCAGCCGGTGAGAGGTTGGAGGTGGAGTTGTCAGTGCTGGGAAAACCGCTAACCTGGTCAATCCCTACGCGGTCAACCGTAAAAATGTCGAAGGTGGACGCGCCAAAAACAAATTCAACCCGCAAGCCGTTCAGAAACGGATCGGCAGCCGAAGAACCGGCAGGAGTAGAACCTGTGAGGAATGCCATTAGTTACCTGCCTTTTTGCGGCTCGAGGCCGTAGTCTCGACTTTTTTGGGAACCCAGAAGTTGCCTTGAATCTCGTGCGTTTGCTCAAACTCAGCAATGGCCGCCGCCCAATTGTCGGCCCTGGATACGCCCCCCTTGACAATAATCGGGTTTCCGTTTTCGTCAGTCTCTACATTCCCGTCCCCGTCGCGTTTTACGGTGTCTGGCACTTCAAACTCCGTGCCCAGCTCATAGGCGCGACGGGTCAGCCAGTTGATTTGATCCAGTTGCAAGACGGCCCCGCGCAGGGTTTGGCGGTGCTTTGGCGCGTCCTGTATCCGGTTATAGATTGCATATCCCTGTTCGTTCATACCTGCATCGTACTGTTTTTAGCGGTAGCGTTGCGCAGGTCTGCCAGGGTTTGGCCTGGTGTCCCGTGCCGGTGATAAACAACGAATTTGGTACGTGAAGTTTTTTTGCTTATCACGTATACAGCGTACTTTGGAGCCGGAAAATGCTCCTGCGCATAGGCCACAGCCGCCTGTGGGTGATCAAAACGCATCTCATCCCAGGCGTGGCCGCCCCACAATAGCAAGTAGTAGCTTTTCACAGAACTCCTTCGGGGATGCCCCGTCTCTTTAGAGCGGGGAGGAACCGAAGGGCGGCGTGAATACGCCGCTGGAATCCCCGCAAGTTATTGATCGCATAGAGTGACATTTTGTGGTATACTCCTTTCGTGCAGCAGGTGCTTACCGTGAAAATCAGGCTGGCTCCTACCCCGGAGCAAGAAGCGGCTCTGAGGTCTACGCTGGTCGCCTTCGCGGACGCCTGCAACCACATCCATGCGGCTGTGCCCGAAAACATCCGGAACAGCGCCCGGATACAGCAGTTGACCTACAAGGAGGTAAGGCAGAAGTTCGGGTTGAGCGCTAATTTGGCTGTAAGGGCCATCGCTCGGGTGAGCATGAACCGCAAGGCGGCAAAGGAGTTGGGCGGCAAAGTCAAAGCGTTCAAGCCCACGTCGGTGGACTACGACGCGCGCATCTTTGACCTCCGTTTGCGGGATGAGACTGCTTCTCTGAGCACGGTCAAGGGTCGGCTTCGGGTTGACCTTCGGCTCTCCAAATACCACCTGCAAAAACTGCAAGGTGCTCAACCCGCCAGCGCTACGCTGGTGGACTCCAAGGGCACATTGTGGCTGCATGTGCAGGTCAAGCGGGAGGTTCCCCCAGCGGCTGAACCCCAGGACGTAATCGGGGTGGACCTGGGCAGAACCGATATAGCCGTTACCTCCACGGGCAAAAGCTGGTCGGGCCAAGCGGTAACAAAAGTGCGGGACCGCTTCGCAAAGACCCGTCAGATGGTGCAGAAGAACCGCTCGAAAGGCACGCGCAGCACCCGCCGCAGGGCTGGGGCGCTGCTGAGACGGCTGTCGGGCAAAGAGGGACGTTTCCAGAAACACGTGAACCACGTGGTCAGCAAGGCCATCGTCTCGGAGGCTCAGGCTTTGGGTGCGGCCATCGCGCTGGAAGACCTGACGGGCATCCGGGAGCGCAGCAACACCCAGCCCAGGAACTCCACGGAGCGTCGCCGCAGCAACTCCTGGGCCTTCCAGCAGTTGCGCGGCTTCGTGGAGTACAAGGCGGCTCTGGCCGGGGTGCGGGTCATTCCCATACCCCCCGCCTACACTTCGCAAACCTGCCACCACTGCCTGCACATCGGCAAGCGGCAGGGCAAGCGCTTTGCGTGTGGGAACTGTGGGTGGGTGGGGGATGCTGACCATAATGGCGCTCAGGTGATTCGTCTGGTGGGGCTGAGCGTAACGCAGCCTCGTGGCTCGGAGTTGCTCTCGTGCACCTTCAGGGCTTCCGAAAGCCCCTGACTTCTAGTCAGGGGAACCGTTACTGTTTCACCGTGTTCGCTTGAATAGCAATCTCGAGCAGTCTTTGCAGCTCGCTTTTTGAGGCGTTGGGTACGGGTTTGCCAACCAGCGCTTTCCTTTTCATGAGTTTGCCAGACTTCACCAGCAGCACAAAATGGTCAGCATCAAACTGAGTCATGCCGCCATACCAGCGGGGATCGGTATAGTGCTCCAGGAAGCACTTTTTTGCGCCTTGAGGCGAGTCAAAGCCGATAAAAACTTTATCCTCATCGTAGCGCCCCTGAACGGGGTCTACGGTGTGGACGACAAATACTTTATCGCTCAACAGGTTGGGGCCTACAAACACGTCCAGGTGATCGCCGTCCGGCGATTCGGTGTTTCGTATGTACCCGTAGGGTACTTTCATCCTCACCCGCCAGGGTTTGCCGTTACCGTCTACGCCTTCTCGAACGCTACCCACGCCGTTCTCGATGCTGATATTCAGGCCGCGCCACTTGAGGCGGCTGTGCAGCGGGTAGCCAGTGGCGTGAGCCTTGTAAAAGCGTTTTGCATTCATGGCGACTCCTGGTCAAGCTCGAGCGGAGGTTGCTTGAATTGCGGCTTTCCCTGTTGCGGCTGAGGTTGTTTGCCAGGTTCAACCCCGTACATTTGCCCCTCAGCATCTGGAAGTACTCGGTTGCCCTGTTCGTCCGTATCCGGCATGTTGCCAGGCCCAGGCATGCCCTGACCGGGCATCATTTGCCCCATGCTTTCTTGCTGTTTGGCCTGTAGTTGCTGCATGTACAGGCCCATAAAAGCGGGGTTCATCGGTGCATTCGCCATCACCTCGTCCTCTGGAACAGCCTCACCCCGCCGTTTGCGGAACTCACCCAGGGTAAGCATGGCCGATTCATCCTGTTTGCTCAGTTGCTGGTCAGACTCGAGCCCTGTCCACACAAACTCGAGCCGTGGGTCAACCGTCGCCAGAAGTTCGTTTATGGTTTTCCCGAGGTACTGCATCAAGGGCCACAAGCCCTTATCCTTGCTGGATGCAAGTCTTTCTTCAGTATCGGAACCCGAAAGGCTCGAGGGCCGGTTGGTAAATGATTCAAAGTTGATCTCTTCGGGATCCATTGCGTACAGCATGGCCTTTATCGCCACCAGGAATGTCATCCAGCGCGAGAAGTACATCTCGTTGAAATCATTGCCGATAGGAATAAATTGCGCCCCTGTCGGGTTGGGCGAATCGTCTCCAACAATCATCGGCAGCCGCCAGAAGTTGTGCACGCCCTGTACCTGTGCCTCCCAGCGGGCTTTCAGTTCTTCTACATCAGCAGGATTGAAAGCCCCAAACATGAGCAGGAGCCCTCGAGGTAGGGAGTTATCGGTAAAGCCGCGCAGGTTGAGCTGCAGCGCGTTCAGGAAGCCCGTCACGATTTGAATCAAGTCCTCGGGCTCGGCCTGCCCGTAGTTGAGGCTGTTTATTTGGGTGCGAGGCCGCCGAACCCTATAAATCATATCGTCATGGGTGTACCAGGCCCGCACAATGCCCTCAGTTGCCAGCACCGCCGTCACCTGGTCAGGGTCAGGCACGTGCAGGTTATAGGCCGATTCAATCAGCGGGACATTCTCGGTCTCGAGCGGGTCATTCGGGTCAACCAGGAACACCGCCGCACCGTCCACGTGAATCCAGCCATGCGTGACTCCTTCGGCTGTGGGAATAATCTCGATGGGAGCCGCGTCCATTGAAAGCGAGTCGTACAGGTGCTTGAAAACCCAGTCCCATAGATCATCGCGCCGCAACCGCCGCCGTTCGCGGGGATCGGTCACAGCGCCGCAATTCAGTACGTATTCCTCCATGAGCCGGAGATAGCGCCGTTCATTGGGCGAAGGCTCGTGCTCTTCGTATTTGAAACGCACCTGGAACCCAGGCCGCCAGCGTTCGCGGGAGGGCCTGAGAAATCGCTGTACCTGGTTTATGCGCGTTTGGATGATGCCTTTGAGTACCGGATCGCGCTCAACAATTTGCCGCAGTTGCCAGAAGTCCAGGCCCACAGGCCGGGTAAGCCAGAGGTGTTGTTTTTCACCGTCTTGCAAGTCCAGTGTGGCCTTGCCCATTTTTTTTAGTTGAGGGCCCAGGTCTTGCGCTTTCGCCATTTGCGCATTTAGTAGAAACTCCTGGAACCAGGGAGCCCGCATCATGTCCCGCGCACCTATGCGGGCCACCGCCGCCACTTCTTTTTCGGCTTGAAAACGCTCATCTCGAGGCCCCTTTGTCATGGCCTTTAGGGCGTCGAGGGGAATCGAGAAACTATAGTCGGTCATGCCTGATATTGTAGCAACCAGATATGCGAACCATCCGGCAGGCACTCAAAACCCTATCTCCTGAAGCCGTGCGCGTTCTGGTCTGTGTGTGCATTGAGGGCGAACCCACCCAGGCCCAGGTAGCGGAGATAACCGGCCTCGCCACCAACACCGTCAAGAAGGCGTTGCGCGAGCTGAACTATTGCGGCATGGTGGACATCACCCACCAGGGGGGGCGCAGCCCGTTCAAGCGCATACGAGCTACAACCCCCACCCTGCTTGACGGTATACTCGAAGCATGGAAAGAGCCGAACTCGAGGCCAAAACAAAGGCCGAACTGATCACGCTGGCAAAGGCCAGGGGGCTTGAGGTTGACAACCAGAGCAAGGCCGAACTGGTGGAACTGCTACTGTCCCAGGCCGAGGCCAGCGGGGAGCCCATCGCCCTGACCGCCTACCTTGAGAGCGTTGCCGTGCCCGTAGGGGTGCAGGGCATTCTGTTGACCATGCACAAAGCCGACAAGCGTACCCTCGAGGGCTGGAATGCCCTTGTCAGTGACCTTTTGAACCGCAAAACATCCTGACTGTTCGCGCCGATAAACTAGGCATATGAGCCAGTTTGGAGTCTCTTTCGGGAACGAAATCATCTTGACCCCAGGCGCATATGCCCGCCTAAACGTGGATGCTATGACCCCTGAGCGCAGGGGCAATGAGCGGGCCGTTGCAGTTATTGCCGTCGCAGACGGTGGGAGCGTGGGCCAGGCCGATGTGTTTAGCAGCCTCAATGCCGCCAACCGCAGACTCGTGGGAGGCGTAGGTTACGACCTGACCAGCAAAGTGTTCAACCCGGGCGGAGGATTCAGGGGGGCCTCGCAGGTTATCTTCATCCGCGTCAACAAGGCAGTTGCGGCCAGCATTGACGCCGGTGATGTGATTTTTCGCGCATCGAACCCAGGCCCCAGCAGCAATTCCATTCGGGTCAGACGCACCATCACCGCCGGAGTTGCCAACCTGTACGTTGAGGACTTGGTTGCCAGGGTGCGCGAGCAGTACCTGAACTTGGGGCCCGTGCTGGCCGTGCGTTACCAGGGGGGCGCAGGCTCGCCCTCGGTGGCCGTGACCGCCTCGGGTGGAGTGACGACCGTAACCTTGACGGGCTCGAGCACCCTTACAATCACTTCTAACCAGGCCCGCACCATTGGCGACCTGTACCAGATCATCAACGACTCTAGCGAGTGGTCAGCCGATTATGCAGGCAGTCTCGGCTCGAGCATCCCCACCACCGACCTTGTAACCGGCACAGTGACGGCCTCGAGCGGGGTGTACACCCTCAGCATTGGGGCCAGGGCCTACCTGTACGCCCTTGCAGACTCGAGCCTCATCACCGCCGAACTGCCCGCCTCACCTGCCTCGCCTGTTGACCTTTCGGCATGGGCTTTTCTATCGGGCGGCACAAACGGGCCAGCGGTGGTATTGCAGGATTGGCTAGACGCGTTTGAAATCGCCGATACCTACGACCTGCACGGGATTGTAGTGGGTACAGGGGACGAGCAGGTCTTGGCCGCTGCTATGGCCCATGTCACGACCGCCTCGAGCATCGCCAACCGCCGCGAGCGCCTGCTGTATTGCGGGGTGGCCCTGTCCACCAGCAAAACCGACCTTGGAACCAAGCTCAACAATCTGCGCCAGCTTATCGGTGGAGCCAGGGCGATTATTGCAGGTCAGGAGCCGGTAGAGGGCACTCAGCGTTATCCGACCTACTACCTCGCGGCAATGGCCGCCGGTATCAAGGCCGGTTCGGAGCCCGCCATGAGCCTGCTCAACAAGCCTGTGGGTGTGCAGAAACTCAGCTACCAGTACACCCCTGCCGATTACGATTCGCTGTTCACCAACGGCTTTTTGGCGGTGCGCTTTGACAGCGAGGCCAATGAGTATCGCTTTGCCAACAACCGCACCAGCTACGTTGCGGATGCCAACGTGATTTACGGCAAGGTCAGCGGCATGGACATTCACGACACCCTGCTCAAGGGCGTGCGTAAAGCCGCCAGTGTGGAGGTGGGTCAGGTGGCCGACCAGAGCCTTGCCAGCCGGTTGCGCTCGAGGATCGTCGCTTACCTGGACAGCCAGGTACGGGGTGCTCTCAACCCCAGCGGGGTACTCACGCCAGGGGTGGGTACAGATGGCCGTGCCCGCCCTGCCTTTGAGAACGTAGAGCTTGTGTTTGACGGGTTTGACGCGGTACGGGTGCGTTTTGAGGCTCACCCCGTAGGCGAGGCCGCCTACATCCTGGTTGAAGGATTCCTGACCCCTGTTCGGCTTGTAGCCCGATAGGGTATAGTAGAGCCGCAGGCCAGGGTTTCGGCGAGTTTACCTGAGCCTGCCATCCTGTAACCCCCCTGCCCACCCCAGGGGGTTTTTGTTATGATTCAAGCGGTGCTCAGGTTGGCCTCCACGAGCACCCCACCACCCCCTGAGTTACGGCAGGGGGTGGTGCTATAATAAAGGCGCAGTCAGGCGCGTCTGGCTGCCTCAAAAAGCCTACCCCCAACGTTCGGCGCGTTGGGGGTTTTTGTATGACCGCACTCGGGGGTACAGTGAAGCTCGAGGTGACTTCATGGCAGCTTTGAATGAGCAAAACACGCGCCACGCAAACCTTTGTTACGTGTACCTGAGCGACGGCAACGGGGATCAAATTATCGGCCAGGCCCAGCAGGTGAGCGTACAGGAAGACGGGGGGACGACCCCGATGTATGTCATCGGGACGGCCTATCCCTATGAACACGTCCACAACCAGTACACCGCCAACATCAGCATCGGCCTTTTGGCGCTGTACAGCGACGCGGTAGAGCAGTTGCAGGTAGGTAAATCCGAGTTGATTCAGTTGCCGCTTGTTGACCTGAAAGCCATTGACCAGCGCACCGGCGAGATTATGTGGGTTGCCAAGGGCGTGACGTTACGCGGGCGATCCGGCAATATCAACGCCAACCAGCCGATTCAAACCCAGGTGCAAGGTCTGGCCTTGCGCATCGTGGGAGCCAATGGCGAGGCGGGCGAGCTGGGGCCTGATGTACCGCGCCCAGGGCAGCCGGTGGGATTCTAAGGGAGGGATAGGTATGTTTGCTCGAGTGCTAGTTTTCATGTTGGTTGTGGGAATCATCATGTTCGCGTTGGCCGCCGCGCCGCAGCCGCCGACCGATTGGCCGAGCCTGGTTTTGCTTCTAATCAGCGCACCGTTTGGCCTTGCAAGTCTGTGGAAGCTCATCATGGTAGCCGACTGGAAAGAACTGCTCAAAAGCGGTTCGGTTTACACGGCTGTATCGGCATTTTTTGCGGCCTTGGGCGGGTATGTCGCAGGCGTCCTTACTCTGCCAGAGGCGCTAGGAGCCGTCTACATCGCGATTTGGGCCATCTTCAACCGCCAAGCTTTGCTTGTAGGGGGTGTTGCCACCCTGTCTCGAGGGGAGCATAAAGAATGAGCCCGATTGTTGCAGGTCTAATCAACCTTTTGATTACAGCTTTGGCTGATGAGCTACGCAAACGCTATCCCGCTTTGCCGGTCAAAATCATCCAGCAGCTATCGTTTGAGAACGCGGAGATTCTGATTCGATTCTTTACCGATGACGTGCAGCGGGAAGCCGAACTGAGAGCCCTCTATGCAAAGGCCGAGTACCTGCTTTCCCAGGCCCTAGCCGAGCCCGAGGGGGGCGAGGCATGAGAGCGGTGCTTTTTCTGACGGTATTGGCATTGGCGGGGTGTTTTCCTGCGCTCAATGACCCCAACGTCAAACGGGAGCCGGTAGAGGCCCCCTGGACGCATGGGTTCAGTGTGGAGGCTCGAGGGGTGTTTGTAGCCGCCAGCAGCGGGCCTATAGAAGCTGTAGAGGGGCCTAACTGCCAGTTTCGGGATACCCTAGCCGCAGGGCCGCGTTCGGCAGTCTCCTGTGATGCCCCAGGGCGCTACAGACTGCAAACCAGGGGCACGGTATCGGCAGGGGTGGTATTGCGGTAAATGCGATGGCGAAGGGGCTCGAGGGCTACTCGAGTCCCTCTTTTTTTGGGGAGGGCTTGACATTGTAGCAAAACCTGGTGACAAGAGTTCAAATAGCGCCGGAGTTATTGGTTTATGTCGGTGGGTTTATCAACCTGGTTACGAGTTTGATAAATTTGGTCATTGCAATACTGTTCAAAGAAGTTGCTTTGGCAATAACGTTTGGGTGCACTTTCATCGGATCGTTATTTGTTTTTTGGTTTATAACAGCGGTAAGCGGAAAAACATCCGAGTATTACGAAGAGTAGCACCTATTTCCTTTTTCCTTTTTAGCCATGTATGCTACACGCGGGGGGGAGCCTGTGAAGCAAGACGGCTTTGGACATGAACGGGGTTTCCAGGGCGAAACAAACGACTGGATCACCCCGAAATGGCTTCTCAATTTACTCGGGGGGCCTGATTTTTTTGACCTTGACCCATGCGCGTCAGAGACGCAGCCGTGGCCCACGGCTAAGCGGCACTACACCGTCAAGGACAACGGCCTGATCCAGCCGTGGGAAGGCAACATCTTTTTGAACCCACCTTACGGGCCACATACCCAGGTGTGGGTTAGAAAGCTCGTTGACCACTACCGTAGCGGTGGCGATGGTGGAATCGCGCTTATTTTCGCCAGGGTGGAGACTCAGCTTTGGCAGAGCGTGATTTTCCCGACTGCCCACGCCTACGTATTCCCTCGAGGGCGCATCAATTTTGCGCGTCCAGACGGTACAATCCCGCGCCAGTCATCGGGAGCCCCAAGTGCCTTGATAGCATGGGGAGACAAAAACCGCGACCGGCTCTTTAGCCTCATTGCAGAACGCAAACTGCAAGGGGCTTTTTTTGATATGGCCTTCTACTCAGAGGCTACCGAAACGGGCCTCGAGTTGTTGGAAGAAAGGGTATTTATGAAAAAAGATGGAGGTGGAGCCTGACATCCTCCCCGGACTGAAGTCCGGGGGTTCCTAAGCGGAACTTTCGAGGTTGGAGTCTGTATGCGAGCATTGCTGCCCTCCTACCTTCACTCCATCCAGCCGCTCCCCGCCGGGAGCAGCCTGTTTGGGTTGCCCCAAACGGGCCGTGTCAGACGGCCCTTGACGCAGCAGTCCAGCCGCTACGCCAGCGATGTTCAGACTCGCTACCACGTCTGCATTGCCCTGGTAGCCGCAGGCCACACATCGGAAGTGGCTCTGCTCGGGTCGGTTGGCCCGGGTGGCATGGCCGCACCTCGGGCAGGTACGGCTGGTCTTGCGGGGGTCTACGAACACAACCCGAACACCCGCTTTCTCGGCCTTGTACTGCACGAAGTCCACCAGTTGCCGGAAGGCCCAGCTGGAGACCATGCGGTTGAAACGTTTGCTCCCTCTCACCCGATCCCGGATGCCGTCGAGTTGCTCGAAAGCCAGCACCGGGTTGGGGTACTGAAGGGCCAGGTTGAGCAGTTGACGGCTGACCTTGTGGTTCAGGTCAGTCATCCAGCGACGCTCTTTGCCCTTTTGAGCCCGCACCTGGTCGGTGCGGCGGTGGCGCTGGTAGCGGCCTCTCAGAGCAGCGAAGCGCTCCCGGCGGTGGCGGATGGGTTTACCATTGGCGACAAAAAGGCCATTGGGGTGCTTGGCTGTGGCCAACCGAACGATACCCAGGTCTACCCCAATCACGGTGGGTTCACCGTGCCCGTCACGGACGGTAGGGGTGTGGGGTACGCGCAGGGGCAGCATCACGAACCAGTCATTGCCCCTCCTGAACAGCCGAGCATCTCCTTTGACCCACCGAAGTCGTTCCCGCCACTTTGTGGGGACGCAGAGGGGAAGCCAGAGGTATTCTCCCTTTCGCCCGGTGGACAGCCGCAGGGTGGTGCCAACGACCTTGTAAGCGTTGACCCCCAGCCCTATGCCCTGGCTGCGAACCACTGTGGGCTTGCCCACCTTGCGTTTGCTCTTGCGCAGCCCGAAATGGCTCCGTGCAAGCTGTACAGCCTGGTTGACCGCCATGCGGCAGTAGTCAGAAGGCAACCCCAGAGTGCGAATGTTTGGGTAGGTGGCGGCATGGATCTTCCCCCTGTTCGAGGTTTTGTTGCTCAGAGCATAGTCAAGCCCCAACTGCGTCCCCTGGCGGAAGCGTTCAGCGGTCTGGTCAAGCCAGCGCCGCTTGCCTGCTCCGGGGTTGCGCAGCTTGAGCACAATAGTTTCTGCTCTGTGCATGAAAGTAGTATCCCAAAAATCAAACCGCAAATCAAGTTAACGACCCTGCACCGGGCTTTGCCCGGCTTCCGCTTCCTCCCCGCATTGAAATGCGGGGCATCCGCGAAAGGAGTTCTGTGATAACAAATCCGTATGAGTACAAACCCCTGTCAGTAGAAGACCTGGAAGCGGTCAAGCGATTGACCCGCGACCAGGCAGTAGCCTCTGAAACACTCGGGAAAGCCGAGAAGTCAAACCATTGAAGTGGAGCGAGCCAAGTATCCAGGGTCAAACCACGGTCTAAGAGCAACCACCCCGCGCCTTGAGGGGCAAACCAGGGCATAATGTGACTATGCTAAAACCCTACACGATCCAACACCCAAACCCCGAGCTGGCCGGTGAGGTGCATTTTCGCAACCTGACCGTAGCCGACAACATCCAGATAGGCGTTCGCAAGGCCATGCTTTGCAATGGAGCGCGTTTTGACGACCTGCCCGAGGGCGAGCGGGTGCTACTGCACGTTGTGGCTACCCTCGAGCAGGCCATTACACGCGCCCCTAGAGGCTTCTACGATGGCGACGCCGCCAAGGGCCAGATGCCTGTGCTAAACCCCGCACGGTTGGCGCAGGAGGACGAGGACATACTTTTTATGCTCTACCGGCACTATCAGGCCGAGGTGCAATCCTTTCGTCGAACACGAGAAAGCAGCGCTGGAAAGCCTGACCAACAACCCGACGGCCTTTTTGCTGATAACAGCAGCGCAGCGGGCCAACCGTGACCCCCTCGAGGCCCTTGGATTCACAGGGCCACTGACCGAGGCGGTGGCCGAATGGTACTTGCAGTTTGTAGATGAAAAATACCGCGAGTTTGTAGCCACTGAAAAGGCCAAACAGGAAGCCGAGCGGACGGTGGGGGTGCGCAACGCATGGCACGACGCGACCAGGGGCAAAAAGGGGTACAGGGGGCCCAGAGGCCACCTGAAAGGCGAGTGGTAGCCAACCGGAAAGAGGCGTACATTCAGGCCCTCATCAGGGACTACCTCGAGCTTCACGGCTGGATTGTGCTGATCACCGACGCCGGAGAAGTAGCCCGGGCGACCCGCCAGGCACACCGGAGGGGCCGCCTCAAGCCAGGAACGCCGGACATTATCGCACTCAAAGGCGGGCGCGGCATCGCCATTGAGTGCAAGCGTACCCAGGGAGGACGCACCAGTCAGGGCCAGCGGCTCGAGCACGAGCGGTACAGGTTGGCCGGTGTGCCGGTTGCGGTAGTCACAAGCCTGGATGAACTCAAAAAGTGGCTTTCGGTGCTTGAAACGTAGGGGGCAACAATGGATTATCGCGACGCAGCAATGGGAGAGATGCTGAAAGGGCAAATAAATGCGGTTTACAGGTTTATCAAGGGGCTTTTTGGCAATTTCAAAAACTTTTACACGTTTTACAAAACATATCCCGTCGGAAACATGACGGGGAAAATTTCTAATCCACGCTAGGGGCTTGACACATTAGCCAATCTATGCTAATCTGTATTCATAGAGGAGGAGGATATGAACAAAGAAGTTGAGCTTGTCAGGGTTGAAAAAAGCTGGAATGGGGCTCTAAATATACACTACCGAAAGTACGGGCTAGATTTTATTGTTGGTGTCCGGGGGGTTCACTTCTATCTCGGTGACCTGGATTTGTCCACCCTACAAGCACTAATGGACCAAGGGATAGAGGATCACATCCGTAGTAGCGGCTGCTCCCCTGAGGTTGTTGAAGAGGCGCTGGGTATTTTTTCTAGTGCCCGTCGTTACATTCTCGCTCGTGAGGGGCGTCCTTGCTTCGTCCGCTACGGCCGTCTGCCTAAAGGTGGCCGGAGCAAGAACTTTCGAGACAACCGCCTCGAGGCGGGGGTTAGCGTCTATCCCGCGTTTGAGGAAAGCGGGCGCTATTACATCGTTGCCCGTGATCCATCTTTCATCGCCCTCAATGGCGACCGCGAAGTCTTCGAGGTTGCCGGTGAGATCGCGGGCACCGGTTCTGACGGCGAGCCGGTGCTGCGCAAGGCCAAAATCGTTCGTTCGGTTGCTTCCGAGCGGGTGGTTTTGATTTGACCCAAGCTTTCTTGCCCCTGCCTGCCGGGGTAAAAGGCAGGCAAAAGAAGGAGGAAGTATGTTGTTGCATGCCGAAGCAAAGCAGATTTTTGATAAAGCAGGGGAATACGGCCCTCGGGCTCGAGCCTACGTGCTCGAGTATGTAGCGAAGAAGGCTTTGGTGTTGGGCCTCAAAAAGGACCCCCTGCCTTCGCGCGTTGAGGCGGCTGTGCGCGCCGCTATCGTTGATGCGGGTAATGACGTGCTGCCCGCTACTATTGGCGAGGCAATGAAGCGGTATGGGATTACCGCCGCAGATGTCTCAAAATGGGGTGATGTTCGCTATGAGCAATCCACCCTGGTTGTTTGCGCGCGGATTTTTCTCCCCGCCGGCTTGGCGGGTGAACTGGCCTCTTCCGTAGGGGCCAAACTTTTCGAGGCCATCCTCGAGTTGGCCGGGCTAGCCGGCACCCGTATACCCCTCGCGCAGAGGTACGCCGAGTTGGGGGATGCTCCCCCAGAAGTAAAAGCCCAGTTCGACCGCTTCTGGGGCATGTGGGCCCCAGCAGCGGCCGACTACTACGACCGGGATCGTATCGCGGGCTTTATTGAGTAGGGGAAGGCTGATGTCTTACGAAGCAGTAAAGCGGCACCGTATGCGCCAGGCCGCCAAAGTGCGAGCTTATGAGGGGATGCTCGAGGTGATGCGAATACACCTCGAGGCCCTCTCCTGGCGTGAGCCGTCGGGGGAAGATGCGCTCGAGCTGCTCGAGCATCTGGCTATAGCGGCTCAGGTACCCGAGCTGATTGAGCGGGCTCGGGCTCGTCGCCTAAAATAGTGGAGCTCGGGCCATCTTTCGCCCTTGACCTAAAGCCAGCTTGTCTTGTAGAATGTTCTCGGGGAGCATAGCCACCCCCCTACTCAACCCCGCCAGCCCCGGCGGGGGTTTCCAACTCGTGTAGACGGCCCTCGAGCAGGGCCAGCACCACGCGGCGGGGGATGAGCATTCGCTTACCCAGCCGTACCCCATGCTTGCGGGCTAGCTGGTACAGGGCATCGCGCCCGATCCGCTCTCTACCGATCAGCCTGTGTAACTCCGGAATGGTTGCGAGCAACGGGATGTTTTCCATACATCCCGCATGGTGTGGAATTGCTTACCCCTTTGGGTAGAACATTTGGTCTCAGAGCAAATGTTCTACCTCCAGTCGTTCGGGTGACGACTCCCCGGACTAAAGTCCGGGGCTTCTCGGGGTCTCCCCCGAAGGCCCCGTCCAGGCCCAGAAAGACCTTGACTCCGTATCGGCAGGCGAGCGCAATGCTTCTGGCTCTGCCACGGGTGTTCGTTTGGAGTTTTACCCATCGGACTACCCGATGGAACCCCCTACTCCAAGTTTCAAAGGTGCACAGGGAACGCTGTCCCCAGGGGCATTTTACCACACATCCGCCGCCCACCATGCTATGTGCTCCTTCGGAGCACGTGGGGGAGTCCATGTATCCCCGGTTTAAAAACCGGGGGATTATAGCTCCCCCACACCCCCTCTTTTCTCTAACAAATGTTTTGTAAAAACGCAGTGAAAAATAACCCCCACTGTTGGGTGGGGGTTATTTTGCTGACGTTCAGGCTTCGTTGAGGGCCTCGAGCAACTGCTC